>Ga0182743_1000655_pt1 | contig 40135 bp, 39 predicted proteins | sample eDN3rd30CKraftOP_FD_128522 | JGI IMG/M metagenome (GOLD analysis project Ga0182743, IMG submission 128522) | Enriched Organic Plus compost microbial communities from Emeryville, California, USA - eDNA 3rd pass 30_C Kraft OP (version 2) (version 2) ... | reverse complement strand
CATGCGTAAATATTGCATCGGGGCGATGCTGCTGGACAAGGCCGATCCCACCCGCGTATTGGGTCGGTCACGGGTGCCGCTGCTTTCGCCTTCGGATGCCGGGCGCGAAGTCATGTGCCCAATATCGTTTATACCTGCGGCGCACTGGTCCATGCCCGGGCATCTGTTCATGCCCTATGACATTGCCGACAGCGCCGTCGGTTTCGCCACTGTCCGGCCCGGCGCGCTTGTCGAATCGCTGGACTGACCGTCCTGCATCGAGGTTCGACCATGACTGAAAAACCCTTTACCACCAGCGACCTGATGGCGGAAAGCGGCGTGGGTTTCGGCACAAGCGGAGCGCGCGGACTGGTCAGCGCCCTGACCGACCGCGTCGCCTATGGCTATACGCAGGGCTTTTTGCGTCACCTGCGTGATGTCGGCGAGTTCCGGCCCGGCACCAAGGTCGCATTGGCGGGCGATCTGCGCCCCTCGACCCCGCACATCCTGCGCGCCTGTGCCGCGGCCATCCGCGACGAAGGCGGCGAGCCGGTCTTTTGTGGTCATGTCCCGACCCCCGCGCTGGCCGATTACGCCTTTGCCCGCGCCATCCCCTCGCTGATGGTCACGGGCAGCCATATCCCCGACGACCGCAATGGCATCAAGTTCCACCGCGCGAAAGGCGAGATTCTGAAACCTGACGAGGCCGGAATGACCCGTCAGGTGCTGACGCTGGACCGCGCGCGCTTTGATGCGGACGGCGCGCTGATCAACCCGCCCCCCTTGGGCGAGCCTGTCGATATCACACAGGGCTATGTCCGCCGCTATGTCGACTTCTTTGGACCCGAGGCACTGGCGGGGCTGAGGCTTGGGCTATACCAGCACTCGGCCGTGGGGCGCGATATTATCGCCCGGATCCTTGCCGCTCTTGGGGCCGAGGTCGTGCCTTTGGGCCGATCGGACAGTTTCATCCCCGTTGACACCGAGGCGCTGCGTCCCGAGGATATCGCACTTGCCCGCGAATGGGCCTCCGAGCATCAACTTGACGCCATCATCTCGACGGATGGCGATTCCGACCGGCCTTTGCTTGCCGATCATCGTGGGGAATGGTTGCGCGGCGATATCCTTGGGCTGCTTTGCGCCCGGGCGCTTGGCGCGGATTGCGTGGTCACCCCGGTCAGCAGCAATACTGCGCTGGAGCTGAGCGGCGCTTTCGCCCGCACCATCCGCACCCGCATCGGATCGCCCTATGTCATCGCCGCGATGGATGAGGCCGGACAGGACGGCGCAGGCATCGTCTGCGGTTATGAGGCGAACGGCGGCTTTCTGCTTGGTAGTGATATCGCCCGTGACGGACAAGAAATCCCGGCCCTGCCGACGCGCGATGCAGTCCTGCCCGTCGTCAGCGTCCTGGCCGCTGCAAAGCAGCGCAGTCTGGCCGAGCTTTGCGCCGATCTGCCCCCACGTGTGACCTTCAGCGACCGGCTGAAGGACTTTCCGACCAGCGACTCTCAGGCGATCCTTGCCTGGCTGACCTTGGGATCCGAGACCGAACAGCGCGCCCGGATCGACGCAGAATTCGCGGGCCTTGCTGGTGGGGCCCTGTCCCGTATCGACCAGACCGACGGGCTGCGTATGCATTTCGAGGGCGGCGCGATCATCCACCTGCGGCCCTCGGGCAATGCACCCGAACTGCGTGTCTATACCGAGGCAGAGAGTGAGGCACGGGCCAGCGCGCTGAACGCCCAGGCGCTGGCGCTGGTCCGCGACCGGCTGGCCCCGCGGGCACGGCAGGGGACCTGATCCCCGCCGCCGGGCAACCCGGGCGGCGGGGATCAGGTTTTCAGGATCAGATTTTCAGATCAGCGATCTGGCGGACGGCCTGAGCCGCCTCGGCGCCCTTTTTCACGAAATGAGCATGGAAAAAGCCGTGATGCTCGGCGCTTGGCTGAAAGTTATGCGGGGTCAGGCTGACCGAGAATGTCGGTATCCCCGTTTCCATCTGCGCCTGCATCAGCCCCGAAACCACCGCTTGCGCGACAAAATCATGGCGATAGATGCCGCCATCAACCACCAGCGCGGCAGCGACGATGGCATCAAAATCGCCCGACTGGCCAAGCTTTTTAGCCAGCAGCGGCATTTCGAACGCGCCAGGCACGTCATAGGTCACAATCTCGGTCTCCCGGCCCGATTGCTGCATATCCTGCCGAAAGCCGATCAGCGCCTGATCGACGATATCAGCGTGCCAACGCGCCTTGATAAAGGCAATTTTCAGTTTTTGGGTCATTTAGGAACCTCCTGTATCCAGAACGGTCCCAAGGCGATCGCGGCCGGTGCCGACACGCAAAGCGTCGGTCCGTCCATTCTCTTTCATCCGGACTATACCGTCGGCCCCGGAATTTCGCCGGATCTGCTGACCCTGCGGAATGCAGGCGCTCGCGGGCTATCACCGCCGGTGGGGAGTTTCACCCCGCCCCGAGAACAGGCGCAATATTGCGGCCCGTGCCGGCAAAGGCAAGAGCCGCCGCAACACGGATATCGGACCGGATCGTCAATCACATGGATCGTTCACGACGCCCCGCCTTCGTCATGACTGATCGGATCGCGGTCACGGGGATAACCCTTTAGCTTTGGGAACGGCGGCAGCCAGGATTCGCGCCGGATGGTCCATAGCTCATAGCTGGGGCCAAGCTGGCCGGGACTGTCGAGAGCACCAAGGCCGATTTCGACCTCATCGCCGGTGCGCGCAAAGACCGAAGAGCCGCAGCGCGGGCAAAAGAACCGGCCGGCAAAGTCGCGGGTTTTCCCCCTGACCGTCACCGCCGCATCCGGAAAGATCGCATAGGCGGCGAAAACCGCACCATGATGCTTGCGACAGTCAAGACAGTGGCATAGGCCGACGCGGGAAGGCTGGCCCCTTGCCTCGATGCGGACATCTCCGCACAGGCAACCGCCGGTGAATCGCTCCATGATTTCCTCCATCAACAGGCAGCCTGGCACTGCGCGCACGGCTTGCCAACCGGGAGCGGGGCCGGGCGCCGCGAGGTGAACAGTTCAGTTTTTAACAAATCTTAACTCAGCATAAAGGTTTCCTTTAAGGTCGTCCCCGCCGGATCCCTATAAGTTCCCCAAACCTCAAGGGGAGAGAGCAAATTTGCGGAAAGAGGGGGAGAACGCCTTGGAACACCCAGCGACTGCCAGGACCAAAATTGCATTACGGCCAGAGGATGAAAGGCTGAGCCTTTTTGCGAATCTGGCCTATGGCATCCAGCACATCCTGACCATGTACGGCGGCATCGTCGCCGTTCCCCTGATCGTCGGGCAAGCAGCGGGGCTATCGGCAAGCGACATCGGCCTGCTGATCACGGCCTCGCTTTTTGCCGGCGGAGCCGCGACCATCCTGCAAACCATCGGCCTGCCGTTCTTTGGCTGCCAGTTGCCGCTGGTGCAGGGCGTGTCCTTTGCAGGTGTCGCCACAATGATCGCGATATCGGGCAATGGCGGGATACAGGCGATCTTTGGCGCGGTCATCGCCTCATCCCTGTTGGGGCTGCTGATCACACCTGTCTTTTCCCGCATCACGCGGTTTTTTCCGCCATTGGTCGCGGGCATCGTCATCACCACCATCGGTCTGACGCTGATGCCGGTCGCGGGGTCATGGGCCATGGGCGGCAATCGCGCCGCAGCCGATTTCGGCAGTCAGGCCAATATCCTGCTTGCCGCCGTGACCATGGTGATCGTGCTATTGCTAAGCAAGGTCGGCAACGCGGCGATTTCGCGGCTGTCCATCCTGCTGGCATTGGTGATCGGCACGCTGATCGCCTATGCTTTTGGCATGACCGATTTCTCGCGCGTGTCCGAAGGACCGGTCTTTGCCCTGCCCCAGATCTTTCACTTTGGCTATCCGACCTTTGGCGTGGCAGCGATCATTTCGATGTTCATCGTCATCCTGGTGACACTGGTCGAGACCTCGGCCGATATTTTTGCCGTGGGCGAGATCGTCGGCACCAAGGTCGATTCGCGGCGTCTGGGGGACGGGCTGCGTGCAGATATGCTGTCGAGCATGCTCGCGCCGGTCTTTGGCTCTTTCACGCAAAGCGCATTCGCCCAGAACGTCGGCCTTGTCGCCGTCACCGGGGTCAAGAGCCGCTATGTCGTCGCCACCGGCGGGCTGATCCTTGTTGCGCTGGGACTTTTCCCGATCATGGGCCGGGTCGTCGCGGCCATCCCCAGCCCGGTTCTGGGCGGCGCGGGGATCGTTCTTTTCGGCACTGTCACCGCCAGCGGTATCCGCACCCTGTCGCGGGTGGATTACGCCAACAACATGAACCTGATCATCGTCGCGACATCAATCGGCTTTGGCACCATCCCGATCGTGCTGCCTGGTTTTTATGATCAGTTCCCGGCCTGGGTCGAGACGATCTTCCATTCGGGGATCAGCTCTTCGGCGCTGATGGCGATCACGCTGAACCTGCTCTTCAACCACTTCACCTCGGGCAACCCCGATCAGCCCTCGGTCTTTGGCGCGGCTTCTGAACGGACGATCCGCTATGCCGATATCGCGCAGCTGCAGGACGGGGATTATTATGTCAACGGCAAACTTTACGACGCCGAAGGCAATGAGGTACCGCTGATTGCCGTTGGCCATCACTGAAGATGTCCGCAGGCGGATTGCAGAGGACCGAGGAGGCGTACCTCCCCGGTCCTTTGCTTTTGTGGCGACTGATTCACGAATCGGATTAGTTAAGATCAATGGGGGGGTGGCGTCGGCTTTGCGACAAAGGGCCCGACTGAAAGTCCGGGCACCAGAACCCACAACTTCAGTTCCTTGCTGGCGCTTTCTGATGAGGGATGTTATTCTGTCTGCGACGCTGTGCGCCCCTTTCTGTGGCTTTCTTACTCAATCGGCTGCGTTTTAAATTCAGCATATTTACAATATCTTATATGCTCATATCCGCAGTTTTCAGCCTGTTTGCATTTCACATGAACCCAGGCCTGAATCCGCCCCGGACAGGCCCTGCCCTGCCCGTCTGATCGGGCTGATCGCGCGGCGGATGAGATGCTCTCCCACCCCCTGCCCGGCTGTCTGGGCAAAAATGCTTGCAACAATGGGTGAATCAAGGAATAGTCACGAAAAAGCGCGGCCAAACGACAAAAACCGTGAACACGCCGCAACCGGAGCAGGCAGATGAGCAAGGACAGCGGTCAGGAAGACCTGAATTCCGTGATCCGTCAACATTCGGAATGGCTGGCGGCGCAGTTGCATGCCCAGCGGGAAAGTCTGTTCCCGCCGGATGCCCACAAGTCGATGCGGAAATTCACCTCGGGCGAGGCAGCGGCGCTGCTCGGGATCAACGACAGCTATCTGCGCAAACTGCATCTGGACGGCAAAGGCCCTTCGCCCGAACTGACGGCTGGAAACCGGCGGCTTTATTCCGCGCAGGATATCCAGGACCTGCGGCAACTACTTGAAAAGACCGCAAGAAAGCCGGGTGACTATCTGCCTGGGCGGCGACCGGGGGACCACCTTCAGATCATCGGAGTGATGAACTTCAAGGGGGGCTCGGGCAAGACCACCACCTCGGCGCATCTCGCGCAGCGGCTGGCGCTCAAGGGTTACCGGGTGCTTGCAATCGACCTTGACCCGCAGGCGTCGATGACGGCGCTGCATGGCGTTCAGCCCGAGTTCGACCTGCTGGACGGCGGCACGCTTTACGACGCTATCCGCTATGACGACCCTGCCCCGATCCGTTCGGTGATCCGCAAGACCTATATCCCGAATCTGGACCTGATTCCGGGTAACCTTGAGCTGATGGAGTTTGAGCACGAGACCCCTCGCGCCCTGTCGCAAGGCAACGCCGGCCTGTTCTTTTTCCGTGTCCGGGAGGCGCTGGCTCAGGTCGACGATGATTACGATGTGGTGGTGATAGACTGCCCGCCGCAACTGGGGTTCCTGACCATGTCGGCACTATCGGCATCGACCGGAGTGCTTGTCACCATCCACCCCGAAATGCTGGACGTCATGTCGATGAGCCAGTTCCTGCGCATGACAGCCGATCTGATGGACGTGATCGCGGAAAGCGGCGCCGATATGTCGCATGACTGGATGCGCTATCTGCTGACCCGCTATGAGCCGACGGACGCACCGCAAAACCGCATCGTCGCCTTTTTGCGCACCATGTATGGCGACAAGGTGCTGAATGCACCGATGCTGAAATCGACGGCGATTTCGGATGCCGGTCTGACCAAGCAGACGCTTTATGAGGTGGACCGCACGGCCTTCACCCGGTCGACCTATGACCGCGCGATTGAAAGCCTGAACGCAGTCAATGACGAGATCGCCCAGCTTATCCAGAAGACCTGGGGGCGTTCATGACCGACAGCAAGAAAAGGCGCATGTCGCTGCTCGATAATCTGGCACAGGCCAGTGCCGGAGGCGGCGTCAGCTCGATGATGACCACCAATAGAGCCCTGCGTTCGGCCCGTGATGCCGTGGACAGCCACCGGATCTGGGAGCTGGATCCCGAGCAGATCACCGATGATCGGGCAGCCGACCGTCTGGACCCAAAAGACATCGACGATCTGCGCGCCTCGATCGAGGCAGTGGGACAAACCGTGCCAATTCTGGTGCGTCGTGACCCGTCTGATCCTGATCGCTATCTGCTGGTCTATGGCCGCAGGCGGCTGGAGGCAGTGCGCGCATCAGAGCGGGTCAGCAAGGTCCGCGCCATGATCGCCGCGATGGATGACAAGGCAGCGCTGAGGGCGCAAGCATCTGAAAACACAGCAAGACGTGATCTTAGTTTCATAGAACGAGCGCTGTTCGCCCAGGAGCTGACCGAGAACGGATTCGGCTCGCAAGCCGAGGTCGCTGAGGTCTTGAACGTGACCAAATCGGCGATTTCGATGGCCCTTTCAGTGGCGCGCGCTGTCGGTCAGGACCTTGCCCGCGCGATTGGTCCGGCCCATGGTATCGGCCGTCCACGTTGGGAAGCCCTGGTCAAGGATATGCAGGCCACGGGGCTTGATACCGCCGAACTGATCGCCATTGCTGAGCGGACGCATCGCGAATCTGGCCCCGATGTTGCCGATCCGTCGGTTGCAGCGTTCGAGGCGGTTACCCGTCGTTTAAGAAAGGCTGCCACCCTGCCCTCTTCGACGACTCGTCCCACGTCACGGTCGCTGACGCTTGCCGGCAAGGCCGCGGGCCGCGTCACCCGCACCAGGGATGGGCTTCGGTTAGAGATCAGGACCCAGGATCAGGATTTTGCGGACTGGCTGCAGGAACAGGCCAATACCGCATTAGAAGAGCTTCACGCCCGCTGGAAAAATAAGGGCTGAGGAGAGAGCAGTAGTAAAAAGAAAACAGGCAAGGAGGCACGAGCAGGCAAAAGAAAAGGTCCCGCAAAGCATACACCTTACGAGACCCCTTTGATCGTAGCAAATCCAAGGTAGTCGTCGTTGGCGTCAACTGCAAGTCCGAAGTGATTCGCAGTACGGGATTTTTTTGTCTTCGTGATGGAAAAATGGGTTATATTCCCATAACGTCGTTTCGGCGAATGGTGGATGCTGTCCAATTGCAGCATCTTGGACAGCAGGGGCAGCCCCTGCCCGCGCGTCCGGTGGACAAATGGCGGGTATTGCGCGAACTTGCGATAGCTCGCAGCCGGTTTGGACTGTCTGACCGGGACATTACGGTGTTGCAGGCTTTGCTTAGCTTTCACCCCGGGAATGAGCTTGCCGCCCCCGAAAAGCTGGTCGTTCATCCTTCAAACGCTACGATCTGCGAACGGCTGAATGGCATGCCCTGTTCGACCATGCGGCGGCATCTCGGCAATCTGGTCGATGCGGGCGTGATTCTGCGCCGCGACAGCCCGAACGGCAAACGCTATGTGCGGCGTGGACCAACGGGACCGCATGCCTTTGGCTTTGACCTCTCACCACTCGTGCGTCGCTTTGCCGAAATCAGTGCCGCAGCCGATGAAGTGCGCGCAGAAGAACAACAGCTTGCCGCACTGCGCGAAACCATCAGCCTGATGCGGCGTGATTTGCGCGGACTGCTTGACTACATAGCTGCCGAAAACCTTCCTTCCCACGCGGATCGCTTTCACGACCTCTTGTCTCTGACCGGTCGTGCTCTGCGCCGCAAACTGGACTGTGATGAGCTAAAGCAAATAGAAACGCAGCTTCAGCAGGCCCTGGACATGCTGCACGACCAGCTAGAGCCGCCTGCCATCGTGTCCCCAACAGAGGAAATGAGCAGCAATGACATCGAAAATGAGCAGCACTATCAGAATTCAAACTCTGAATCCTATGAATCTGAAAAAGGCGAAAATACTTGTGTGACATCAGCTGAACAGAGACGGATGCCACTTGGGTTGGTACTGTCAGCGTGCCAGGAGATAAGAGGCTATTCATCCGAACCAATTCAGCACTGGACCGATTTCGTAAAGCTTGCCGAGAAAGTCAGACCCATGATGGGGATATGCTCATCAGCCTGGGATGAGGCAAAGCGCAGAATGGGCGCAGAGGAGGCCTCGGTTACGCTTGCTGCAATGCTTGAGAGGTTCGCCGCTATCCGCTCACCAGGGGCATATTTGCGAAGCCTTTCTGCAAAGGCAGCGGCAGGAGCTTTCTCTTCAATGCCCATGGTGCGTGCTTTGGATCGGTGTCTGGCGGCCTGAGTTCACAACTGTGAACCTTGGCGGCAGGCAGGGAAACCGTGTGATTATTCCTGGCATGCCTGATCCACACGCACCAAAGCTTCGGTATGAACATCCACCACCTGTTGCTCGGTCGCCCTGGTCTTGACATCAGCCCTTCAGGGGAAGGCAGATAGCAACAATAAATGGGAGGAAAGAATGCAGCGCAAACGAGTCACGCTTGGCCAAGTTGCACAAGTTGCCGGGGTTTCGCGGGCTACCGTCTCGCTGGTGGTTCGAAAATCACCCCTGGTCGCTGAGCAAACCCGGGAACGGGTCGAGCAAGTCATGGCCGAACTTGATTACGTCCGCGATATTGGTGCGGCGCGGCTTCGCAATAACAGCAGCCGTACGGTGGGCGTCATTGTACCAAACCTCGTGAACTCATTCTTCACCGAATTTCTGGCTGGCGTCGAACAGGTGATGGGCGAAGAAGATCGCGTTGTGCTGCTTGCCAATAGCCAGGACGATTTGCACCGTCAGCGCGAGATACTTCAGCGGTTTCGCGGCCATGGTGTTGATGGCGTAATCCTGTGCCCGGCAGAGGGGACCAGTGCGGACCTTCCGGCACAACTGCACAGCTGGGGATTGCCGGTGGTGCAGTCGCTGCGTGAAGTAGGACAGGGCAGCACCGATTACGCCGGCGCGGATTATGTCGAGGGTGTTAGATTAGCAGTCCAGCATCTGGTTCACCTTGGACGCCGCCGCATCACCTTCCTCTCAGTCGCTGCAAAAACCTCCGCACGAGAAGAGCGGCTTATCGGTTTTGCCCGTGCTATAGCCGAAACCTGTGCCGAAGATGGCGGCATTGTCGAGACTGATCTGAGTTGGGAGGGTAGCGCCAATTCCGCCGCCGCAGTGCTTGCACTCGACAATCGCCCCGATGCCGTTCTGTGCTTTAATGATATTCTTGCCGCAGGGTTGATGCTGGGTCTGCGCGATGCCGGAGTAGAGCCGGGCCGTGATCTGGCGGTAGTCGGTCTGGACGATCTGCCATTGGCAAAGCTGACCTATCCGCCTTTGACCAGTGTCGCCATGAACCCCGCAGGGATTGGGGCCGCTGCAGCAAGATTGCTGGCACGCCGCCTTGCAGATGCTGATGCCCCGGTTGAACGTTCCATCATAGCTCCACGACTGATTGTCCGGGACAGCAGCGCGCTAAACGTGAATTGACTTTTTTCTTCATCTTGTTTTAGAACGATCTAAATTAAGGGAATCGAGGCATCCGCAAGGGAGGGCAGATGTATCAGTTCAACTTCCAGCCAGTACTCGCCAATCTGGATCTGCTGATCCATGGCGCGTGGCTGACGGTGAAACTGTCGCTGATGGCGATGATGCTCGGGCTGATCGTTTCGGTCCTTGGTGCGGTGGCGAAAACCTCGGGCATCCGGCCTTTGCGGTGGGTGGCCGACATCTATGTCGAGGTGATCCGGAATACGCCGTTCCTCGTGCAGATCTTCTTTATCTTTTTCGGCCTTCCTGCGGCGGGGATCAGCCTGTCACCGAATGTCGCGGCCTTGGTCGCGTTGGTGGTCAATGTCGGTGCCTATGGAACCGAGATCATCCGCACCGGTATCGAGTCCATCCCCCGCGGTCAGGTCGAGGCGGGCAGGGCGCTTGGCCTGAGCCCCGTGCAGATATTTCGTTATGTCATCATGGTTCCAGCGCTGCGGAACATCTATCCCTCGCTGACCAGCCAGTTCATCTACCTGATGCTGACCTCAAGCGTCGTTTCGGTGATTTCTGCAAATGATCTTGCCGCGGCCGGGGCCGATCTGAGCGCGCGTACCTTTGCCAATTTTGAAATATATCTGGTCCTGACGATCATGTACTTTCTGCTGGCTCTGGGATTTTCGACCCTGTTTGCGGGCATTCGGCGCATCTTTTTCTCTTACCCTGCGAGCCGCTGAGATGATCCGCGCGTTTTCCTCTGCTGACCTCTTCTTCATCATTTCGGCTGTGCGCTGGACGCTGATCCTGTCAGTCATCGCCTTTCTGGGCGGGGCCGTTGGCGGAATGGTTGTCGCATTGGCACGAACTGCACAGGGAGGGATGCGACGGCGGGTGGCCGCGGCCTTTATTCAGGTGTTTCAGGGCACGCCTCTGCTGATGCAGCTGTTTCTGGTCTATTTCGGCCTTGCGGTGATCGGCCTGCCCATAGATCCGCTTTTGGCGGCAACTGTGGCGCTGACCCTTCATGCCAGCGCCTACTTGGGCGAAATCTGGCGCGGCGCGATCGAGGCTGTCCCTTCGGGCCAGACCGAGGCTGCGACTGCGCTTTCCCTGTCCTATATCGACCGGATGCGCTATGTCGTGCTGCCGCAGGCGATGCGGCTTGCGACTGCGCCAACCGTGGGTTTCCTTGTCCAGCTGATCAAGGGCACCTCGCTTGCCTCGATCATTGGCTTTACCGAGCTGACCCGGGCCGGACAGATCATCAACAACGCGACCTTCAAGCCGTTTCTGGTCTTTGGCACGGTGGCCGCGCTTTATTTCATCCTGTGCTGGCCGCTGTCGCTTCTGGCCCGGCGTATCGAGGCACGTATGCGGCTGGCTGTCACCCGATGACACGTCCCGCAAGATATCATGAAAGGGAGGAGACCATGAAACTGAACCGCCGCACTTTTGCCGTGCTTGCCGCCGGGGCCTTGGCCATGGGGATGGGCCTGTCCGCCAGTGCTGCCGATCTTGAGACGATCAAGCGGGCAGGGGCCATTCGCATCGGTATGCTTGTCGATTTTCCGCCCTTTGGCGTCCAGGATGTCTCGGGCAAGCCCGATGGCTATGACGCCGATGTGGCCAAGGCGCTTGGCGAATTTCTGGGGGTCCAGGCCCAGATCGTGCCGGTGACCGGGCCGAACCGCATTCCCTATCTGCTTTCGGGACAGGTCGATGTGCTGGTCGCCTCGCTTGGCATCACGGCAGAACGGGCCGAAAAGGTCTCTTTCTCAAAGCCCTATGCAGGGATCAGCATCGCCATTTATGGCGACAGCGGGCTGGAGGTTAAGGACGCAGCTGGGCTTGCCGGACAGTCGGTCGCCGTGGCCCGGGCCTCGACCCAGGATACCGGTGTGACCGAGGTGGCGCCGCAGGGCACCGACATCCGCCGCTTTGACGATGACGCCAGCGCCGTACAGGCCCTGATGTCGGGTCAGGTCAAGCTGATCGGCCTGTCGAACGTGGTGTTCTCGCAGCTTACCGGCGTTGCCGGGGACCGTTTCGATAAAAAGTTTGACCTGTCGAGCCAGGTCCAGGGCATTGCGGTCGCGCCGGGATCGGATGCGCTGCTTGAACAGATCAACGCGTTTGTCGAGCAGGCGAAATCCGACGGCACGCTGGACCAGATCCATGAAAAATGGCTGGGTGAGCCGCTTCCCGATTTCGTCAAGAACGCCCAGTGACACCCGCCGCGCGGCCTCGGCAGGGCCGCGCGCCATCCGAAGGGGAGAGAGCAGCTATGACCGAAGCCGCCATCATCATGCGCTCTGTGAACAAATATTACGGTGCCTATCATGCGCTGGTCGACATCAATCTGACCGTTGCGCGGGGCGAACGTATCGTCATCTGCGGGCCGTCTGGTTCGGGAAAATCGACACTTATCCGCACCATCAATCAGCTTGAGCCGATTGAATCCGGCACGATCGTTGTCGACGGGGTCGAGCTGACGGCAGGGGGCGAAAACGTGGCCCGGGTGCGTCAGGATGTCGGCATGGTCTTTCAGTCCTTCAACCTGTTTCCGCATATGACCGTGCTGGAAAACTGCGTCCTCGCACCGATGAAGACGCGCAAGATCCCGCGTGCCGAGGCCGAGGCGACGGCGCGAAAATATCTTGAGCGGGTGCGCATCCCGGAACAGGCCGACAAATATCCCGCCCAGCTGTCCGGCGGTCAGCAACAGCGCGTCGCTATCGCACGGGCATTGTGCATGAAACCGCGGATCATGCTCTTTGATGAACCCACCTCGGCCCTTGACCCCGAGATGGTCAAAGAGGTCCTCGACACGATGATCGACCTTGCCCGCGAAGGGATGACCATGCTGTGCGTTACCCATGAGATGGACTTTGCCCGTGCGGTCGCGGACCGGGTCATCTTTATGGACAAGGGTGTGATCGTTGAGGAAAACGCCCCGGAAGAGTTTTTTAACAACCCAAAGAATGAGCGGTTGCAGAATTTTCTGGGACAGATCGCATGACCCGTCCCCGCGTTCTTGCCCTGGCCGAGATAAAGCCCCCGGAAATGGCTGCGCGGCTTGATGCCGATTATCATGTCATCCACGACCTTACCGAAGCAGCGGATGCCGAGGTGGTCCTGACTGCGGGCAATGTCGGTATTTCGGCGCAGCAGATGGCGCAGCTGCCGGCGTTGCGGCTGATCGCTGTGAACGGGGTCGGCGTTGATGCCGTCGATCTGGCCGAGGCACAGCGACGCGGCATTGCAGTTACCACCACCCCGGATGTTCTGTCGCTTGCAGTGGCTGAAACCGCGCTTGCGCTGGCATTGGCCGCAGGTCGCCGCATTGCCGAGGGCGACCGCTTTGTGCGCGCAGGCAAATGGGCTTTGGGCGGCAAGCTTCCGCTGGGTCTTTCCGTGCTTGAGCGGCGCGCGGGCATCCTCGGCTATGGCCGCATCGGGCGGCGGCTCGCCGATCTGCTGCGTGGCATGGGGATGGAGGTTCTGTATACCGCTCGCAGCGAAAGGGCAGACAGTCCCGACACCTTTCGCCCCGATGCGCTGATGCTGGCGCAAGATTGCGACCTGCTTTTTGTGACCGCAGCCGGGGGCAGCGAGACGCGCGGCCTTGTCGATGCCAAAGTGCTGGCTGCGCTGGGGCAGGGGGGGATTGTTGTCAATGTCGCACGCGGCCCGGTGGTCGAGACTGCCGCACTTGTTGCGGCGTTGAATGCCGGGACCATCGCCGGGGCCGGTCTGGATGTTTTTGATGATGAGCCGCATGTGCCGCAGGCACTACGGGACGCGCCAAATTGCGTGCTGACCCCGCATATCGGTTCGGCCACTGCCGAGGCGCGACGCGCCATGGCGCAGTTGGTTCTGGACAATATCGCGGCTTATTTCGCAGGCCAGCCGCTGCTTACCCCCTATGAGGTATAAGATGCGCTACCTTTGCATCGGTGAACCGCTGGTCGAGTTCACAGCCCGTCGCGATGCCCCTTCGACCTTTGACCGGCGTGCCGGGGGTGACACGCTGAACAGCGCGATTTATCTCGCGCGGCTTTTGCCTCCGGGTTCGGTCGGTTACCTGTCGCGCCTTGGCGATGACGCGATGAGCATATGGCTGCGCAACGTCATGACGACCGAAGGTATCAGCGATCTGTGCTCGACCGAGGCGGGCGGGCGTCCCGGGCTCAGCTTCATCTCGACCGATGCGAGGGGTGAGCGCAGCTTTCTTTATTGGCGCGAACAAGCCCCGGCGCGGCGCATGTTTCTGAATGGCGGGGACGCGCGTGATGCTGTCGCCAATGCCGGAACCGTTCTTCTGTCCGGGATCACTCTGGCGATCCTTGAACCTGAAAGCCGCGAACAGCTTTTCAGGGCACTGGAGCAACGCAGCGGGGCAGGGGGGCGCATTGTCCTTGATACCAATTATCGCCCCGCGCTTTGGCCCGATGTTGCGACGGCACAGGCGGTGATCGGGCGGGCAGCTTCGCTGGCAAGCCTGATCCTGCCCTCGCTTGACGATCTGGCGGGTTGTTTTGGCGCTACTGATCCTGCCGCTGCGATGAATGCGCTGACCAGCCTTGGCGGGGCCGAAATCGCCCTGACCACCGGGGGCGGTGAGGTGATGTATCGCCCGCCCGGCCAGGACGCGATCCAGACCTATCCGCTGCCGCCCATGGTCGCGGCTGTCGATACCACAGGTGCGGGCGACAGCTTCAACGCCGGCTGGCTTGTCGCGCGGGATGCGGGTCTGCCCCCTGATCGGGCGGTGGCTTTGGCGGCGCAGCTTGCCTCGGTCGTCGTCACACATCCCGGTGCGGTGATCCCGCGCGATGCGATGCCCGATCTGGGGCTGAGGATCAGCGCATGAACTCGGGCTTTGATGCCGTGGCCGCTGCGCAAGCTCTGCTAGCGGTTCATCGCGGTGCGGCGCGCTTCCCGGGTTTAGTGCCGCCGCCCCCTGATCCAGACGCGGCCTATGCGGTTCAGCGCCATGTCATTCAGGGGCTGGGCAAAGCGGGCGCGTGGAAAATGGCGCTTCTTGCCGGACGGGACCGTCATGCGGCCGCCTTGCCGGGGCGGATGGTCTGGCCCGCAGGGGTCAGACTGCCACGCTTGCCATCAGATGCCTGTATCGAGGTCGAAACGGCACTGATCCTTGGTGCTGATCTGCCCGCAGGCGTGTCTGCATTGACGGCGATGGATGCGATTGCTGAGGTCAGATTGGCCTTTGAGCTGATCGCCCCGCGCCTTGCCGACCGCAGAACGGCAAGCCCGCTTGAGCTGATGGCTGACGGGTTTGCCTCGGCCGGGATCGTGCTTGGCGATCCGCTGCCCGGCTGGCGCGACGGGATGCGCGATCCGCTGGGGATCACGCTCTGGCTCGACGACCGGCAGGTTACCGCGCCCGAAGTGGCAGCGAGCCTGGCCGAGGCGGTGGATTTTCTGGCCTGGCTTTCCAGTCACGCGGCTGCGCAGGGGCTGCCGCTTGGCCGGGGTGACGTGATCATCACCGGGGCGCGGATCGGGCCGCTGCCCCTTGGCGATGCGCGGACAGCCCGGGCAACAGTGGATGGGGCAGGGGTGCTTGCCCGTCTTACCTGAACCGGCCTATTGCATTAGCACCGGCGCGGGCAGATAGCGGCCATTCAGATAGGCCGGTGCCGCCGAGGCAAGCGCCTCAAGCTGTCCCAGCACCTCGGCGTGGCCGCGCGCATTCAGGATCTCGAACGGTCCGCGCGGGAAGTTCAGGCCCAGCTTCAGCGCGGTGTCGATGCCTTCGCGCGTGGTGCCACCCTCGGCCAGCAACCAGCCTGCTTCGTTGACCAGGGCCGCCTCGATGCGCAGAACGATGGCTTCCGCGTCCGAGGGGGCGGGACCGGGTTGTCCGGGATGGATAAAGCCCCGGCCGGTCTTGCGGCCCAGATTGCCCTCGGCGACCTGTCGCCGCAGCGCGTCAAAAACGTGATAACGCGGATGACCCTGCATCGCCGTTGCAAGGCTTTCGGTGGCCGCCAGATTGATATCGGCACCGACCAGATCTATCAGCCCAAAGGGACCCAGCCGATAGCCAGCCGCCTGCATTGCTGCGTCGATTTCGGCCGGGTTGCGGCCCTCTTCCAACATCGCCAGTGCCTCGCCATAGAATGGCCGGGCACAGCGGTTGACGATAAAGCCGGGCCGGTCGGGACATTGGATCACCGTCTTGCCAGCTGCCTCGGTCAGGTCGCGGGCGCGGGCAAGCGCAGTGGGGGCTGTGCCGGGATGGGCAACCAGTTCGACCAGTTTCATCACCGGTGCGGGGTTGAAGAAATGCAGCCCCAGCAAGCGTTCGGGCCGGGCAAGCTGTTCGGCCATGGCCTCGACCGACAGCGAGGAGGTATTGGTTGCCAGCACCGCATCGGGTGCAACCACCGCCTCCAGCGCGGCAAAAAGCGTGCGCTTGACCTCCATCCGTTCGACCACCGCTTCGATGGCCAGATCGGCTGTACCCATTGCCTCGGGACCCTCAACGATGGTGAGACGGGATAAAATCGCCTCCATTTCGGGCTCTGTCAGCTTGCCGGCCTGAACCCTGGGTGTCAGGGCGGCGCGCAAACGGCCGGGTGCGGTCGCGCGTGCCTCGGACATGGCATCGGTCGCCAGAACGGCAAAGCCTGCGGCTGCATAGGTCTGGGCAATGCCCAGACCCATCGTGCCCAAGCCGATGACGGCAATGGTGGTCATAGCGGAACCTCATTTTTTTCACATATCATGCCGGCCGCGCAAAATCTTTCAAGTTTGAAATTTTAAACTTGAAATGTTTCCGATTCGCAGGCAGCTTTTCTTCAAGGGTCGTCGTTGCACGGGGAGGTGCCGGATGAAAATCTTGTGTATGGGTGGGGGACCTGCGGGCCTCTATTTCGCCATCTCGATGAAACTGCGCGACCCGTCGCATCAGATCACGGTGCTGGAGCGGAACAAGGCCAATGACACCTTTGGCTGGGGCGTGGTTCTGTCCGACGACGCGCTGGGGCGGATGCAAAAGAACGATCCCGTCAGCACCGAGGCGATCCGCAGCCATTTTGCCTATTGGGACGATATCGCCGTCGTGCATGACGGCGTGCGGACCGTTTCGGGCGGGCATGGCTTTGCCGGTATCGGCCGCAAGCAGATGCTGATCCTGCTGCAAGAGCGTGCCCGCGAACTGGGCGTCGATCTGCGGTTTGAGGCCGAGTTCCGCTCGGCCGAGGAATATCGCAAGGAATATGACCTCGTCGTAGGGTGCGACGGCATCAACAGCCTTGTGCGCAAGGAATATTCCGATGTCTTCCAGCCCGACATCGACCTGCGCCGCTGCAAGTTTATCTGGCTGGGCACGCATCAGAAATTCGACGACGCCTTTACCTTTATCTTTGAACGGACCGAGCATGGCTGGGTCTGGGCGCATGTCTATCAGTTCGATGACAACACCGCGACCTTTATCGTCGAGACCCTGCCCGAGACCTGGGACAAGCTTGGTTTTGCCGACATGTCCAAAGAGGAATCGGTTGAAACCTGCCGTCGGATCTTTGAACGTCATCTCGGCGGCCATGAGCTGATGTCGAATGCGGCGCATTTGCGCGGCTCGGCAGTCTGGATCCAGTTTCCGCGCGTCATCTGCGAAAAGTGGTATCACGAGAATGTCGTCCTGATGGGCGATGCGGCAGCCACCGGGCATTTCTCGATCGGTTCCGGCTCGCGACTGGCCTTTGACAGCGCCATCGCGCTGGCTGAATACCTGCATTCCGAACCAACCATGGAGCGCGCCTTTGAGCGCTATCAGGAAGAGCGCCGGGTTGAGGTTCTGCGCCTGCAATCGGCGGCACGCAACAGCCTTGAATGGTTTGAGCAGGTCGAGCGTTACCTTGACATGGAGCCGGTGCAGTTCGCTTATTCCCTGCTGACCCGCTCGCAACGGATCAGCCATGAAAACCTGCGCCTGCGTGATCCTGAATGGCTTGGTCAGGCCGAGGACTGGTTTCAGGAACGCGCAGGCGGGCAAAAGGGACGGCGGCCGATGTTCGCGCCTTTCAAACTGCGCGATATGCAATTGGAAAACCGCGTCGTCGTCTCGCCTATGGCGCAATATAAGGCGGTGGACGGCTGTCCGACCGATTGGCACTTTGTCCATTATGCCGAACGTGCCAAGGGTGGCGCGGGGCTGGTCTATACCGAGATGACCTGCGTTTCGCCCGAGGGGCGGATCACCCCCGGCTGTCCTGGCCTCTATGCCCCCGAACATGAGGCGGCGTGGAAACGCATCGTCGATTTCACCCATGCCGAGACACGGGCCAGAATCTGCATGCAGATCGGTCACTCGGGTCGCAAAGGCTCGACCCAGGTCGGGTGGGAGGACGCTGATCGTCCGCTGCTCTCGGGGAACTGGCCGCTGCTTTCGGCAAGTGCGATCCCGTGGCAAGACGGGAACGCGGTACCCAAGGCCATGGACCGCGCTGATATGGACATGGTGCGCGATCAGTTCGTCGCCGCGACGCGGATGGCGGCGCGTGCGGGCTTTGACATGGTCGAGCTTCACGCCGCGCATGGCTATCTGATCTCAAGCTTCATCTCGCCGCTGTCGAACCGGCGCGAGGATGAATACGGCGGCAGTCTTGAAAACCGGATGCGCTATCCGCTTGAGGTATTCCGTGCCATGCGCGCGGTCTGGCCAGACCAAAAGCCGATATCGGTACGTATCTCGGCTAATGACTGGGTCGGCGATGAAGGCGTGACACCCGAAGAAGCGGTCGAGATCGCGCGGATGTTCTCGGATGCCGGTGCCGATATCATCGACGTATCGGCCGGCCAGACCAGCACCGGGGCGCGGCCCATCTATGGCCGGATGTTCCAGACCCCCTTCAGCGACCGTATCCGCAACGAGGCGGGGCTTGCCACCATGGCTGTCGGCAATATCACCGAGGCCGATCAGGTGAACGGCATCCTGCTGGCTGGCCGGGCCGATCTGGTCTGTCTCGCCCGACCGCATCTGACCGATCCTTACTGGACGCTGCATGCGGCCATCGAGGCCGGGGACGACGCGACGCAATGGCCCTTGCCCTATCTGGCGGGCCGCAGTCAGGCGCTGCGCCTGCGCAGCCGCGCACAAGAGGCGATCCGGGTATGACATCGGTCGCGGGGAAACGGGTGCTGATCACCGGAGGCGGCACCGGCGTCGGTGCCGATCTGGCGCGCGCCTTTGCCGGGGCAGGGGCCGAGGTGGTGATCTGTGGTCGCCGCATGGTGCCCTTGCAGGCGGTCTCGGAACGCACCGGCGTCCGCGCTGTCACCGCCGATGTGACGGATGAGGCCAGCGTCAAGGCGATGTTCGCCGAGGCTGGCCCCTGCGATATCGTCATTGCCAACGCCGGGGCGGCGGACAGCGCGCCGTTGGGCCGTACCTCGCTTGACCAGTGGAACGCCATGCTGGCGGTGAATCTGACCGGCACCTTTCTGACCTTTCGCGAGGGGTTGGCGCAACTGTCCGGCTGGGGCCGGCTGATCGCCGTTGCCTCGACCGCCGGGCTGCGCGGCTATGCCTATGTCGCGCCCTATGCGGCTGCCAAACATGGCGTTGTTGGTCTTGTGCGCAGCCTTGCGCTGGAGGTGGCGAAAAAGCCCGTGACCGTGAACGCGCTTTGCCCCGGTTTCCTTGAGACCGAGATGACCGAACGCTCGATCGCCAATATCATGGACAAGACCGGGAAAAGCCGCGATCAGGCGCTTGCCGCCCTGACAGCGACCAATCCGCAGGAACGGCTGATCCAGCCTGCCGAGGTCAGTGCCGCGGCGCTGTGGCTTTGCGCCCCGGGGTCAGAAGGGATCAACGGTCAGGCCATCGCTATCGCGGGGGGTGAGACATGACCGACCCTCTGTCAAAGCGGCGGCTGAAACTGTGGATCCGCCTTTTGGGCGTTACCCGCGCGGCCGAGGGTGAGCTGCGCGAATTCCTGCGCCTGCGCCATGACACGACATTGCCGCGTTTTGACGTGATGGCGGCGCTGTATCGTCGGCGCGAAGGTATCACCATGGGTGAGCTTAGCCGGATGCTGCTCGTCTCGAACGGCAATGCGACGGCGGTGGTGGACCGGCTGGAAAAGGACGGGCTGGCGCGGCGCACCCCATCCGAAACGGACCGGCGCACGGTGCTGGTCGCGCTGACGCCCGAAGGGCTGGCGGCCTTTGAAGGCTTTGCCGCCGATCACGAGGCCGAGGTGAACCGCATCTTTGCCAACCTGACCGAAGAAGACATCGACCAGCTCACCGAGATCCTCAAGCGTATGGGAGGCGCGAAATGACCGAACTGGCCGGGCTGAAACCCCAGCATTTCCTGTGGGAGGTGCAGGACCGCATCGCCACCATCCGCCTGAACCGCCCCGAGCGAAAGAACCCGCTGACCTTTGAAAGCTATGCCGAGCTGCGCGATACTTTCCGCGCGCTGCCATATGCCACCGACGTCGATGTGGTGGTGCTGGCCTCGAACGGCGGGAATTTCTGTTCGGGCGGGGATGTGCATGACATCATCGGCCCGCTTGTTGGCATGGATATGAAAGGGCTGCTGGCATTCACCCGCATGACCGGTGATCTGGTCAAGGCGATGATTGCTTGCAGCAAGCCGATCATCGCAGCGGTCGACGGGATCTGCGTCGGGGCGGGTGCGATCCTTGCCATGGCCTCGGATCTGCGGCTGGCGACGCCCGAGGCGAAATGCGCCTTTCTTTTTACCCGGGTCGGGCTTGCGGGCTGCGACATGGGTGCCTGTGCCATGCTGCCGCGTATCATCGGTCACGGCCGCGCGGCCGAGCTGCTTTACACCGGCCGGGTGATGAATGCCGAGGAGGGCCACGCCTGGGGCTTCTGGAACACCCTGCACGAGCCGGGCGCGCTGGAGGACGCTGCCCAGACCATGGCGCGGCGTCTGGCTGCCGGGCCGGTCTTTGCCCATGGCATCACCAAGACCCAGCTTAATCAGGAATGGAGCATGGGGCTTGAGCAGGCCATCGAGGCCGAGGCGCAGGCGCAGGCGATCTGCATGCAGACCCGCGACTTTGAGCGCGCCTATCGTGCCTTCGTCGCCAAGGAAAAGCCGGTGTTTCAGGGGGACTGACCGGCAGAAGCCAAGGGCTGCTCATACGAGATGGGAACGCGCAAGATGGACAAGAGCTTTCTGGACTGGCCGTTTTTCGAGGCCCGCCACCGTGAACTGGCAGCGGCGCTCGAAGATTGGAGCGTGAAGCATTTGCCCGCCGATCACGGCGACACCGACGCTGCCTGCAAGGGGCTGGTCGCCGCGCTGGGCCAGGCAGGGTTCCTGCGTCACAGCGGTGCGAACGAGGGTGAGCGGCTGGACGTTCGCAGCCTTTGCCTGATCCGCGAAACGCTGGCGCGCCACGACCCTCTGGCCGATTTCGCCTTTGCCATGCAGGGGCTTGGCATGGGGGCGGTCACGCTGTTTGGTACGCCAGACCAGCGCAAATGGCTTGAGCGGACCCGGGCGGGACAGGCAATCTCGGCCTTTGCGCTGACCGAGCCGGGCGCGGGTTCGGATGTTGCCAGCACCGCGACCACGGCCGAGCGCACCCCCGGCGGCTGGCGGTTGAGCGGCGAGAAAACCTATATCTCGAACGGCGGGATTGCCGATCTGTATGTGATCTTTGCCCGTACGGGTGAGGCGCCGGGTGCGCGGGGCCTGTCGGCCTTTCTGATGCCCGCCGACAGCACCGGACTGTCGGTTGCCGAACGGATCGAGGTGATCGCCCCTCATCCGCTGGCGCGGCTGAAGCTTGCCGGGGTCGAGCTGCCCGAGGCGGCGCTGATCGGCCAGCCGGGTGAGGGGTTCAAGATCGCCATGTCCGTCCTTGACGTCTTTCGCCCGACCGTGGGTGCTGCGGCGCTCGGCATGGCGCGGCGCGCGCTTGATGAGGCGCTGGCGCGGGTCGCCCGCCCGCGCGCCGGTGGCGGTACGCTGGCCGATTACCAGATCGTACAGGGCCATCTGGCCGATATGGCGCTGAAGGTCGATGCGGCGGCGCTGCTGATCTATCGCGCCGCATGGACCAAGGATCAGGGCGCGACCCGCATTACCCGCGAAGCGGCCATGGCCAAGCTTTATGCCACAGAGGCTGCGCAAGAGGTGATCGATACCGCCTTGCAGCTGCATGGCGGGGACGGGGTGCGCTGCGGCAGCACGGTCGAGGCGCTTTATCGCGATATCCGCGCCCTGCGCATCTACGAAGGGGCAAGCGACGTCCAGCGGGTGGTCATCGCGCGGAGTGTGCTAGCATGATCTATCGCCGCCGTATCCAGATCGAATTCAACCATTGCGATCCGGCGGGGATCGTCTTTTACCCCCGTTACTTTGAAATGCTGAACTCGGTGATCGAGAATTTTTTCGCCGAAGTCCTGACCTATCCCTTTACCCGCATTCATATCGAGGAAAACTGCGCCGTTCCCACCGTGCGTATCGAGGCGAGCTTTCATGCCCCCTCGCGTCTGGGTGAGATCGTCGAATTCACGCTGGCGGTCGAAGATGTCGGCCGCTCCAGTGCAAAGCTGGCTCTTGAGGCAAGTGCGGGCGGCCAGGTCCGTCTGAACTGTGCCTCGACCCTTGTATGGGTTAAGCCCGAGGGCCGCGCGGCGCCCTGGCCCGAGCCGATCCGCCGCAAGATGATCGCGTTCATGGAGGCAAGCGATGGTGCATGAGGTTCTGCATCCGAAAAACTGGAAGGCGACGCCGGGATATTCCAACGGCGTGGCCGCTACCGGACGGATGGTGTTCACCGGTGGCATGATCGGCTGGAACGATCAGCAAGAATTCGAGACCGATGATTTCGCCGGACAGGTGCGCACGGCGCTGCAATCCATCGTCGCGGTTCTGGCCGAGGCCGGTGCGCGCCCTGAACATCTGGTGCGCCTGACCTGGTATGTGACCGACAAGCGCGAATATCTCGCGGCGCTCAAGGATATAGGCCAGGCCTACAAGGATGTCATCGGCCGACACTACCCGGCCATGGCTTTGGTTCAGGTCGTGGCCCTGGTCGAGGACCGGGCCAAGGTCGAGATCGAGGCGACCGCCGTGATCCCCGCCTGACAACAACAGCATGTCCGCGGGCCAAGGCACGTCAAGATGTCCGCCCGCCCAACAGGGAGACAGAAAATGACCGGCAATCCACCGCTTGGACCCTCGGCCCATGTCGATACTTTTCCACGCGACAACCTGCCGCCGGCCGAGCTGTGGCCGCAGCTGTTGCTCAATGGTTTTGATTATCCCGAATACCTGAACGCCGCGGTCGAACTGACCGACCGCATGGTCGAAAAGGGCTTTGGCGACAATGTCGCGCTGATCGGCAATGGCCGTATCCGCAGCTACAAGGAACTGACCGACTGGACCAACCGCATCGCTCATGCGCTGGTCGAGGATTTCGGCGTCAAGCCCGGCAACCGGGTGCTGATCCGTTCGGCCAACAACCCGGCGATGGTGGCCTGTTGGCTGGCCGCGACCAAGGCAGGGGCGGTGGTCATCAACACCATGCCGATGCTGCGCGCGGGCGAGCTGGAAAAGATCATCGACAAGGCGCAGGTCACCCACGCGCTTTGCGATACCCGGCTGATGGACGAACTGGCGCTGGCCGCCAAGGACAGCCGCTATCTGAAAACCGTGGTCGGTTTTGACGGCTCCGCCAATCACGATGCCGAACTGGACCGCGCGGCCCTGTCCCATTCCGTACGGTTCGGGGCAGTGCGCACCGGGCGGGACGATGTGGCGCTGTTGGGTTTTACCTCGGGCACCACGGGCGAGCCCAAGGCGACCATGCATTTCCACCGCGATATCCTGATTATCGCTGATGGCTATGCCAAAGAGGTATTAAACGTCACGCCCGAGGATGTGTTTATCGGCAGCCCGCCTTTGGCCTTTACCTTTGGTCTTGGGGGGCTTGCGGTCTTTCCGCTGCGCTTTGGCGCCTCGGCGACCTTGCTAGAGAATGCAACCCCCGCGAACATGATCGAGATCATCCAGAAATACCGCGCCACCATCTGCTTTACCGCGCCGACCGCCTATCGCGTGATGATGCAGGCAATGGATCAGGGGGCGGATCTGTCCAGTCTGCGTGCCGCCGTCTCGGCGGGCGAGACGCTGCCCGCTCCGGTCTATGATGAATGGATGGCGCGGACCGGCAAGCCCATGCTCGACGGTATCGGTTCGACCGAGATGCTGCATATCTTTCTGACCAACCGTTTCGGGGACAGCCGGCCCGCTTGTACGGGCCGCCCGGTCAAGGGCTATGAGGCCCGCATCATCGGTCCGGACGGCAAAGAGGTACCAGCGGGTGAGACGGGACGGCTGGCGGTGCGCGGCCCGGTCGGCTGTCGCTATCTGTCGGATCACAAGAACCAGCGCGCCTATGTGCAGGATGGCTGGAACCTGACCGGCGACAGTTTCTGGCGCGACGAACAGGGCTATTACCACTTTGCCGCCCGTACCGACGGTATCATCGTCTCATCGGGCTACAACATCGCCGGTCCCGAGGTCGAGGCGGCGTTGCTTGCCCATCCCGATGTTCTGGAATGCGCCGTGGTAGGCGCCCCCGACGAGGCGCGTGGTCAGATCGTCGAGGCGCATGTTGTTCTGCGCTCTGGTGTCCTGGCGGATGAGCTGATGATAAAATGCCTGCAGGATCACGTGAAATCCGTGATCGCTCCGTTCAAATATCCGCGCCGCGTGGTCTTTACCGAGGGTTTGCCCAAAACCGACAGCGGCAAGATCCAACGCTTTCGCCTGTTGCAGGGGCGGGTGTGACAAAGAACGGATGCGGGCTGGAAAGGCGTTGCAGCCCGCGACCGCATCATAAAAACATGTGACGACAATCGTCGCTTCAAACAGGGAGTCCAAGATGAAACTGAAAAGGTTGCTGATCTGCGGCGTTGCGGCCGTGGCCCTTGCGGGGGCTGCGCAGGCCGAAGGCGTCAAGGTCGGGATGATCACCACTCTGTCGGGCGGCGGTGCCGGTCTGGGCGTCGATACGCGTGACGGCTTTCTGCTGGCGCTGAAAAATGCTGGCGATGCCGCCAAACAGGTCGAGCTGGTGATCGAGGACGACCAGCAGAAACCGGATGTCGCGGTTCAGATCGCTGACAAGATGATCCAGTCCGAACAGGTGGACGTGCTGACCGGCATCGTCTGGTCTAACCTTGCCATGGCGGTGGTTCCGGCAGCGGTGGCGCAGGGCAAGTTCTACCTTTCGACCAATGCCGCGCCGTCGCAGCTGGCCGGTGCGGGGTGCAACCCGAAATATTTCTCGGTCTCGTATCAGAACGACAACCTGCATGAGGCGGCTGGCGCCTATGCGACCGATGCCGGCATCGGCAAGATGTTCATCATGGCCCCGAACTATCCGGCCGGACAGGATTCCCTGTCTGGCTTCAAGCGTTATTATAAGGGCGAGGTTGCCAACGAGGTTTATACCCAGGTCGGTCAGACCGACTATGCCGCCGAGATCGCCCAGATCCGCAACAGCGACGCGGATGCGGTGTTCTTTTTCCTGCCCGGGGGCATGGGCATCGCCTTTATGAAGCAATATGCCGAATCCGGCGTCGGCAAGCCGGTGATCGGCCCTGCCTTCAGCTTTAGCCAGGACATCCTGCCTGCGGTCGGGGATGCGGCGCTGGGGGTCAGGAACACCGCGCAATGGTCGCATGATCTTGACAACCCGGCGAACAAGGCCTTTGTTGAAAGCTTCCAGGCGGAATATGGCCGGTTGCCCTCGCTTTACGCGGCGCAGGCCTATGACACCGCGAACCTGCTGCTTTCGGCGGTCGCCAAGGCGGATGTGGCGGATGCCGACGCCTTTCGCGCGGCCCTGACCGAGGCCGATTTTCCCAGCGTGCGCGGCAAGTTCAGCTTTGGCCCGAACCAGCACCCCATCCAGGACTACTACGTTCGCGAGGTGGTGAAAGAGGGCGATGTTCTCACCAACAAGATCATCGGCCCCGCCATGACCGATCATGGCGATGCCTACGCCGAGCAGTGCAAGATGTAAGCTTGGCCGGGTCGGGTCCCTGCGATCCGGCCCCCCGGCAAATCGGGAGAGAGTACGGTGATGCTTCTGGCCGAGCAGGCGCTGAACGGCCTGCAATACGGAATGATGCTGTTTTTGATGGCGGCAGGGCTGACGCTGGTTTTCGGCGTCATGGGCCTGATCAACCTTGCCCACGGATCGCTTTACATGACCGGCGCTTTTGCCTGTGCGGCGGTGGCGGCGGCCACCGGCTCGTTCTGGCTGGGGCTGGTCGCCAGTCTGGCCGCAGCGGCGGCGGCAGGCGCGCTGGTCGAGGTCGCGGTGATCCGCAGGTTATACGCCCGCGACCATCTTGATCAGGTTCTGGCAACCTTTGCGCTGATCCTGATCTTTTCCGAAGGGGCGAGGTGGCTCTTTGGCTCGTTCCCGCTGTATCTCAAGCTGCCGCCGTCGCTGTCGGGCGCGGTGGTGCTGCCGGGCGGGCTGCATTATCCGCTGTTCCGGCTGGTCATCATCGGCTTTGGCGCTGCGGTGGCAGTGGGGTTGTGGTGGCTCATCACCCGTACCCGGCTGGGCATTCGCATCCGCGCGGGCGAGGCTGACCGCGAGATGATCGGCGCTTTGGGTGTCGATATCGCCCGGCTCTACACCATCGTCTTTGCGCTTGGCGCGGCGCTGGCGGGCTTTGCCGGGGCGCTGGTCGGCTCGATCCAGTCGGTGCAGGTCGGTATGGGCGAGCCTGTGCTGATCCTTGCCTTTGTCGTGGTGGTGATCGGCGGTATCGGTTCGATCAAGGGCGCGTTTGTCGGGGCGCTGCTTGTCGGGATGACCGACACGCTGGGCAAGGCGCTTTTGCCCGGGCTTTTGTCGCAGGTCGTCGAGGCATCAAGCGCCAAGACTGTCGGCGCCTCGCTGGCCTCGGTGCTGATCTATGTGCTGATGGCCATGGTGCTGATCATGCGGCCGCAGGGACTTTTCGGGGCAAGGGGCTGAACCATGGGCGAACTGCTGAACCGCGACGCCATCATCAATCTGGTGATCTTTGCCCTGCTGGTCGCCGTGGCGCTGGGTGCGCATCTGGCCGGGGATGGCTTTACCGTCACGCTGGCAACCAAGGCCGCGATATTCGGCCTTGCCGGGGTCGGGCTGAACCTTGCGTTGGGCTATGGCGGACTGATCTCGTTCGGGCATGCCGCCTTTTTCGGGATCGGGGGCTATGTGACCGGCATCCTTGCCAGCCATGCCAGCAGCGGCATGCCGGTCGTGACGCTGCCCTTTACCATCATGGGCAGTAACGAGATGCTGGGCATCTGGCCTGTGGCCATGCTTGCGGGCGGGGTGGCTGCACTGGCGATCGGGGCGCTGTCGCTGCGCACCTCGGGCGTCTATTTCATCATGGTCACGCTGGCCTTTGCGCAGATGCTTTACTATTTCGCCATCAGCTGGTCGCGCTATGGCGGCGAGGACGGGCTAAGCTTTTACGTCCGCAACACGTTCCCGGGGCTGAACACCTTTGCCCCGATCCAGTATTTCGCCATCTGTGCCGTGCTGCTGGCGCTGGCGCTGGTCTTTACCGCTGTGGTTACGCAGTCGCGCTTTGGCCTTGCCTTGCAGGCGGCGCGGCAGAACAGCCAGCGCGCCGTCGCGGTCGGCATCCGGCCCTATGCGATCCGGCTGACGGCCTTTGTGCTGTCGGGGATGATCGTCGGCCTGGCGGGGTCGCTTTATGCCGACCTGAACCGCTTTGTCAGTCCGACCATGCTGTCCTGGCACATGTCGGGCGAGATCATGGTCTTTGTCATCCTGGGCGGAGTCGGGCGCCTGTGCGGTCCGGTGGCCGGCGCGGCGATCTATATTCTGCTGGAGCATGTTCTGGGCGGGATCAGCGATTACTGGCAGGCGCTTCTGGGTCTGCTGCTGCTTGGCATCGTACTGTTTGCACCCGGCGGCCTGATCGGCATTGTCACGCGGAGGGGCCGTCATGCCTGAGCCCAAGCTGAACGAACCCATTCTTGAAATCCGGGGCCTGCGCAAAGCTTTTGGCGCGCTGGTCGCCACCGATGACGTCAGCCTTGATCTGCGCCCGGGCGAAATTCACGCCCTGATCGGCCCCAACGGCGCCGGAAAATCCACGCTGATCAAGCAGATCGTCGGAGAGATCCGGCCCAACTCCGGCTCCATCCGGTTCGAGGGGCAGGTGATCGACGGGCTTGATGCCGCCGCGCGGGCGCGGTTGGGGCTTGCGCGCAGCTTTCAGGTGTCATCCGTGATCCCGGATTTTACCGTGCTGCAAAACGTCATGCTGGCGGTTGCCGGGGCCAGCGGTGCGGTGTTCCGCTTTCACCGCCCGGCGCTTTCCGATCGCAAGCTGACCGAGCCGGCGTTGTTCCATATCGAGCAGGCCGGCCTTGCCGACCGCCATCTGGTTCAGGCGGCGAAGCTGTCGCATGGCGAGCGGCGCAAGCTGGAAATCGCAATGGCGCTGGCGTTGCGGCCGCGCGCCTTTCTGCTGGATGAGCCGATGGCGGGTATGGGGCTGGAGGGCGGGCGCCAGCTGACCTCGATTCTGTCCGAGCTGCGCAACGAGGCCCCGATCCTGCTGGTCGAACATGACATGGACGCGGTCTTTGCGCTGGCCGACCGCATCTCGGTGCTGGTCTATGGCCGTATCATCGCCACCGGCAGCGTGGCCGAGATCCGCGCCAACCCCGAGGTGCGGCGCTCTTATCTGGGAGAGGACGCATGACCCGGCTGCTGGAACTGCGCGACCTGACGGCCTCTTACGGTCCGGTGCAGGCGCTCTTTGGCATCTCGCTTGACCTTGACGAAGGGCAGGTGGTGGCGCTGATGGGCCGCAATGGCATGGGCAAGACAACCACTATCCGCTGTATCAGCCGCCTGCTGCCCCATTCCGGGGGTGAGCTGCGGTTTGCGGATCGTGACCTTGCGTCCCTGTCGGCTCCGCGGGTGGCGCGGCTGGGTGTCGGGCTGGTGCCCGAAGGGCGGCGCTGTTTCGGTCCGCTGACCGTGGCCGAAAATCTGACCGTTGCCGCGCGGCCCGGCCCCTGGGACATGGCGCGGGTCTGTGCACTGTTCCCGCGCCTGCAAGAGCGTATGGGCCAGATCGCGCGCACCCTGTCAGGCGGAGAGCAGCAGATGCTGGCGATTGGCCGCGCCCTGATGACCAACCCGCGGCTTCTGATCCTTGATGAGGCGACCGAGGGTCTGGCCCCGGTGGTGCGGCAAGAGATCTGGGCGGGCGTGCGTCAGCTCAAGGCCGAAGGGCTGTCGATCCTGCTTGTGGACAAGTCACTTTCCGAGATTGCATCGGTTGCAGATCGCGCAGTGGTTGTTGAACGTGGCGCGACGGTCTGGCAAGGCGGTATCACCGACCTCACGCCGGACCTGACTGATCGTTATCTAGGAGTGTAAAAAGTTATGGCAATCTATCGTGGTATGAACCGGCAACAGCTGGATGCGGCCTATAACAACTCGGCCCGGGTTGCGGATTTCCCGGGGCTGATGCGTGAATTGCGTGCCCGCAGCGAGGTGTTCTATTCCACGCAGGATTGCCGCCGGGACCTGCGCTATGGCACCAGCGCCCGCCAGACCTATGACTGGATTTCGTGCGGCAAGCCGAATGCGCCGGTCTTTGTCTTTATCCACGGCGGCTATTGGCAGAACTGCGTCAAAGAGGATTTCGCCTATTCCGCCGCCGGTCCTCTGGCGCATGGCTATGACGTGATCCTGGCCGAATACACGCTGGCGCCCGAGGCCTCGATGACCCGGATCGTGACCGAGATCGGTCAGCTTCTGGACCATCTTGTCCCTCAGATCGCCGGACGGCCGCTGTGTCTGTCCGGTCATTCGGCGGGCGGGCATCTGGCCGCCAGCCATCGCAGCCATCCCGCCGTGACCCGGGTCATGCCGATCAGCGGGCTTTACGATCTTGAGCCGATCAGCCTTGGTCAGCTGAACGACAATCTGCGCCTCACTCCGGAAGAAATCGCTGCCTACAGTCCCCAGCATCACATCGGCCCCGGTGCGCCGATGCTGATCACGGTCGGCGGTGGAGAGCTGCCCGAACTGATCCGCCAATCCGACGAATATGCCGCCGCCTGTCAGCAGGCGGGCGAACAGGCCGGGCTGCTGCATGTCAAGGATTGTGACCACTTTCAGGTGCTCGACGATCTCGCCGATCCTGCCGGTGCGCAACTGACCGCCCTGACCGCAAGGCCCTGACCCGTATCATGAAACCGGCCGCCTGACCGCAGGTGGCCGGTTTCGCATATTGGCGGGACGGGGGATCAGGTCGCTTTCCTGCCGTCGCTGTTCTGACGGGAAAGCTGCGCCTCAAGCGCCTCGGCGAAACGGTCGAAATCCTCGGCAAAGGCGGTCAGCCGCGGTTCGGCCCAATCCGAGACCACCTCTCGGATCAGCTCGTGTTTGACGCGCTGGATCTCGGCAAAGATGCGGTCGCCCGACTTGGTGCGTCGCAGGACTGCGCGGCGCGCATCCTCTTGCGCAACCTCGCGGATCAGAAAGCCTTGCCGGACCAGTTCCGCCACCAGCCGGCTGGCGCGTGAGGGATCAATGCGCAGCTGTCGGGCGATATCGCCAACCGAAACCTCGGCCGAAGGGTCAGGCCCCTTGCTGCCCGGCTGCCCGGGCACCAGCCCCAGCGCATCGAGGTCAGAAATATCCAGCATTGGCGCGACGTTCTGCAAGGCAAGCCGACCAATGATGCGCCGCCTGATCAGCGTGCGCATCCGCCCCATCGCGGTCGAGATGCGGGCGATCCCCTCTGTCCGGCTGGTGTCCTGCATCAGTGCCTTTCCGCTGACTTTCCTGCGGCTAAATATGTGCTATTGACATATATATGCCAAAGTCACATATTCTGCAACGCATAGTTTTGGTCCGCGACCGGTTTCGTGGCGTTCAGTCAGGTTTTTCCAGTTATGTTACAATCCGCAGCACCCGGCCCCGCCGGGATCGGCCATCGGCGCCGTACGATCATTTTTTGTTTCCTCATGCTCAGCATGTTCATGGCGACGCTGGACAACCAGGTTGTTTCGACCGCGTTGCCGACCATCGTGGGCGAGTTCGGCGCCATTGAGCGTTTTGGCTGGGTTGGCTCGGCCTATCTGCTGGCACAGGCGGCGATCATGCCGGTTTATGGCAAGCTGGGCGATCTGTTCGGGCGCAAATATGTGATGATCTTTGCGGTCGCGCTTTTCACGCTTGGCTCGGTCGTTTGCGGGCTTGCATGGTCGATGAACAGCCTGATTGCCGCGCGGGCCTTTCAGGGGCTGGGCGCGGGCGGGATCATGGTTTCGATCTTTTCGATCAACGCCGACCTGTTCGAGCCGCGCCAGCGCGCACGGTATCAAAGCTTTTCCAGTCTGGTGCTGATGGCCTCGGGCTCGGTCGGGCCGACGCTTGGCGGCATGATGAGCCAGCATCTGGGCTGGCGCTCGATCTTTCTTATCAACTTGCCGATTGGGATGGTGGCGCTGCTGGGTCTTGCGCTGCTGCTGCCGCAAAGAAGGCCCCAACGCCAGCCCAGGGTTGATTATCTGGGCGCGCTGACGCTAGCCGTCGCGATTGCGGGGATCGTGCTATGGGCCGACAGCCAGTCTCTGTTCGGCTCGCTCACCTCGGTCCCGGCGCTGGCGCTGCCGGTGATTTCAGCCGGGGCTCTGGCGCTGTGGCTGGCGATCGAGCGCCGGGTGCCCGAGCCTATCATCCCGCTAAACCTGTTCCGCGACCGCAACTTTTCGCTGTTGCTGATCGTCGCGGCCACCAGTGGCGGTATCGCAATCGGCATGGTCAATTATCACGCGCTGTTCTTGCAGATGACAACCGGGCTGTCGCCGGCGTCGGCTGGGCTGTTCTTTATCGCCGTCACCACCGGGATTGCCATCGGCTCGCTGACGGCGGGGCGGCTGATCTCGGCCACCGGGCGTTACAAGCCCTGGCTGGTGCTTGGCCTCAGCCTGGCGCTGGCCAGCCTGACCGGGCTTGCCAGTCTGCCGCTGCATGTGCCGTTCTGGGCGGTCGCAGCATTGCTGATGGGGCAGGGCATGGCCATTGGGCTGGGCCAGCAGGCGCCGATTATCGGCGTGCAGATTGCATCTCCGTCCCAGGATGTGGGTGCGGCGACAGGGGCCGTGACCCTGACCCGTATGGCAGGCGCATCGCTTGCGATCTCGGTCTATGGGGCCATCCTGTCGGACCGGCTGGCACAGACCACCATCCAAGGCGCTGGCGCGCTGGCCGAGATGACGCCTGATCGGATGGCGATGCTGGCCGCCCCGCAACGCGAGGCAGTGGCGGCGGCGTTCCGCGACGCTTTTGTCTGGGTATATCTGTCGGCGGTAGTGATCGCGGCGGTCGGGCTGTTGGCGGCCGCGATGCTGCGCCCGACGATGCTTGCCCCCAGTCGACCTGCCGGACCTGTCATGGGCGGCGTGCGGCCCGAGCTGGGTGCGGCCCCGATCGCCCATTCTTCGCGATAAAGGGCCACACCGGCACGGGGCCGCACCGGCGCGCCTTTGCTGCCCTGTTAAGCCGCGCGGCGCAGCCGGGTCGCGGCGGCCTCGGCCAGATCAATGAGCAGGGTCCGGCTTTCCTCCCACCCAAGGCAACCGTCGGTAATGCTTTGGCCATAGACAGGCGGCGCGCCGGGAACCAGATCCTGCCGGCCTGCGACCAGATTGCTTTCCAGCATCAGGCCGCGAATGCGATGCTCGCCCCCGCGGATCTGGGCCGCGACATCGGCGCTGACCTCGATCTGCCGGGCCGGGTCCTTGCTGCTGTTGGCGTGGCTGGCGTCGATAACGATGCCCGGATCAATGCCAGCCCGCCTGGCGGCCTCGGCAACCTGCGCGACATGGGCGGTGCTGTAATTCGGCCCGTCATGACCACCGCGCAGCACGACATGGCAGGCGTCATTGCCGGTGGTGGTGGCGATGGCGGCGCGGCCTTCGGCGGTGATGGCCGGGAAGCTGTGCGGGCGCGCGGCCGAGCGGATCGCATCCAGCGCCACCTGCACCCCGCCATCCGTGCCGTTTTTGAACCCGACCGGACAGGACAGCCCTGAGGCAAGCTGTCGATGTATCTGGCTTTCGGTGGTGCGTGCGCCAATTGCGCCCCAGGCGATCAGATCGGCAAGGTACTGCGGCAGGATCGGGTCCAGGAATTCGGTCGCCGCTGGCAGGCCCATGCGGTTGATATCCAAAAGCAGGCGCCGGGCCATCGGCAGACCGTCCTCGATCCGGTCCGAGCCGTCCAGATGGGGGTCGTTGATCAACCCCTTCCAGCCGACGGTCGTACGCGGCTTTTCGAAATAGACCCGCATGACGATCTCCAGCCGGTCGCCAAGCGCGCGGCGCAGCTCGGCCAGACGTGCGGCGTAATCCAGCGCCGCCTTGGTGTCGTGGATCGAGCAGGGCCCGGCAATGACCAGCAGACGCTCATCCTGTCCCGACAGAATGGCACGGATCGCAGCGCGGCTGTCAGCCACAGTACGCGAGATGGCCTCGTCCCGGGGCAGGGCGGCCGCCAATGCGGCTGGCTCGGGCAAAGGGCGAAGGGTGACGATATGCAGGTTTTCGGTCTGGATGGTCATGGTTCTTTCCTGGAGAGAAAGGCCGGACCGGAAGCGTATCAAACAGAAAAGCCGCCGGTCTGGCCAGCGGCTTCGGGGTTTGTGATCGCGCCTGAGCGCTACACGGCCACCCACGTCCGCTGGGGACAGCGGAACCAATAAAACGAGGTGGTGTAGGGCTTCATCTGCGACATGCCTTCTGCATAGCCGCGCCGTAACCGCTTGTCACGCGAAATCTGATGGGAACAGTCTGCCAGATATCTGCGTCATTTCCTGCAATCTACGTGTTCAGGATTTTGAGCAATTCAGGTTGAGAATCGTCCGGCCCTGCGCCAGATCTGTTAGCCGTCGCGGATAGGCGGCGGCATGGATCGGCGGGGGCAGGATGAATTACCCGGACACGCAGCTTTTGATTGATGGAACCTGGCGGCCGGCGCGCGATGGGCGTGGCCTGCCGGTGTTGAACCCGGCCACGGGGGCCGAGATCGGCCGCGTCGCCTGTGCCGGTATCGCCGATCTGGACGAGGCGCTGGCCGCCGCGAACCGCGCCTTTGCGGAATGGCGGCTCAGCTCTCCGCTGTATCGTTCGGATCTGATGCGCAAGGCGGCGGCGCTGCTGCGTGAGCGGGCCGAGGCGATTGCCGCGATCATGGTGGCCGAACAGGGCAAGCCATTGGCTCAGGCCCGGATCGAGACGATGGCCGGGGCCGAGATCATCGAATGGTTCGCCGAAGAGGCGCGGCGCTGCTATGGGCAGGTCATTGCGCCACGTATCCCCGGCGTGACCCAACTGACGGTGAAAGAGCCCTTGGGCCCCGTCGCGGCCTTTACCCCGTGGAATTTTCCGATCAATCAGGCAGTTCGCAAGGTTTCGGCGGCGCTGGCGGCAGGCTGTACGATTATCGTCAAGGCGGCCGAGGAAACGCCCGCCTCTCCGGCTGAGCTGATCCGTTGCTTTGTCGATGCGGGTGTACCGGCGGGGGTGGTGAACCTTGTCTATGGCGACCCGGCCGAAATTTCGTCCTATCTGATCCCGCATCCGGTGATCCGCAAGGTTTCGTTCACCGGTTCGACGGCGGTGGGCAAGCAGCTTGCCGCGCTGGCCGGGCTGCATATGAAGCCAGCGACGATGGAGCTGGGCGGTCATGCGCCCGTGCTGGTCTTTGACGATGCCGATGTCGAGGCGGCGATCTCGGCCATGGCGGCGTCCAAGCTGCGCAATGCCGGGCAGGTCTGCATCTCGCCCACCCGTTTTCTGGTGCAGGAGGCGGTGGCGGATCGTTTTACCGAAGGTTTTACCGCCACGCTTGCCTCGGCCAGGGTGGGGCCCGGAACCGACCCTGACAGCGCCATGGGTCCGCTGGCGAACGAACGCCGGATCCCGGCTATCGAGCGGCTGATCCGCGATGCGCTGGATCGCGGCGCGCGGCTGGCGACCGGGGGTGAGCGGATCGGCAATGAGGGCTGGTTCTTTGCCCCGACCGTGCTGACCGATGTGCCCGCCGATGCTGCCGTGATGAACGAAGAGCCCTTTGGTCCCATTGCTGTCATCAACCGTTTCCGCGCCGATGACGAAGCATTTGCCGAGGCGAACCGGCTGCCTTACGGGCTGGCCGCCTATGCCTGGACACGCAGCTCGGCGCGGGTGCAGCGTTTGCAGGATGAGGTTCAGGCGGGGATGCTGACCATCAACCATATCGGGCTGTCGCTGCCCGAGGTGCCTTTTGGCGGCATCGGCGATTCCGGCATGGGGACCGAGGGCGGGTCCGAGGCGATCAACGCCTATCTGCAAACCCGCTTTGTCACCCGCAAGGGTTAAAGATAGGGCGGCGTACAGGCCGAGACGACGACCGCCTCTCGGTCCGGGATATTGCGAAAGCGGTGCGGCTGGTTCGACGCGAACAGATAGCTGTCGCCGCTTTTAGCACCCGGCTTTGATCGCCAACGGTCAATTCGACTTCTCCGGCGATGACGATGCCGCCCTTGCTGCCGTGATGGGCCAGCATGGTCTCGCCGGTATCGGCGCCGGGTTCATAGCGTTCATGCAGGATTTGCAGATTGTACAGCCGCGAGGTCAGGTCGCGCAATTCAGCCGGGGTAAAGAAGGGCTGCGGGCTTTGCGGCAGATCGGGTTCAAAGAATTCGGACATGGTGACGCTTAGCCCGCTAAGGATCTTGCGCAGCGAGGCGACCGATGGGCTGGATCGTCCAGTCTCGATCATCGAGATCTGGCCATGCGGCACGCCCGAGGCTTCGGCCAGCTGCCGCTGGGACATGCCCGCAGCGGTGCGCAATTCCCTGAGCCGTGCGCCGGCGTCGAAATCGCTCATCCTTGCCCCTATCCTTTTTTGCGCAGCTTATCAGGGCGGGGTGATGCGTTCCAACCCCATACCGATACGAGATTTCCTGAAAATCTATGCTCAATATATCGAGCATGAAATAAGCCGATTCCGTCAGCATGGGGATCTGGACATGGAATCAACGCAGTTGAGCGCCGCCGTCAGGCGGCGGTCGCGCGCGGGGGGTCGGTACGCGGGATATCTATGCCGTCCGGGCCGGGAATGCCGGGCTATGGACCGCCGAGGGGCGGCGGATGCTGGGTTTCGCCGCCGGGATTGCCGTGACCAACACCGGCCACCGCCACCCTAAGGTGATCGAGGCGGTTCAGCGCCAGATGCAGGCCTTTACCCATACCTGCTTTCATGTCGCGCCCTATGAAACCTATGTCGATCTGGCCGAGCGGCTGAATGCCCTGACCCCCGGTGATTTCGCCAGGAAAACCATGCCTGCCACCACCGGGGCCGAGGCGGTCGAGAATGCGGTTAAGATGGCGCGTGCCTTTACCGGGCGTTCGGGGGTGATCGCCTTTAACGGTGCTTTCCATGGGCGCATGTTGCTGGGCATGGCGCTGACCGGCAAGGTCGCGCCCTATAGCAGGTTTCGGCGCCATGCCGCCGAGGTCCATCACGGCCTTTTCCCCAACCCATGACCAGGGTTTCGGTTGCGCAGGCAGTCGCGCATCTTGAGGCGCTTTTCGCCTCATCCGCCGATCCCCGCCGTGTTGCCGCGATCATCGTTAAGCCGGTACAGGGCGAGGGCGGGTTTAACATAGCTCCGCCCGAGTTTCTGGCCGCGCTGCGCCGCATCTGCGACACCCATGACATCGTGCTGATCGGGGATGAAATTCAGGCGGGTATGGCGCGGAACGGGCGTATGTTCCGTTTTCAGCATTCCGGTATCGCGCCGGATCTTGTGACCATGGCCAAGGGTCTGGCAGGGGGCGTTCCCTTGCCGGCGGTGACGGGCCGGCCGGGATCGTCGATGCGCCGGCCCCCGGCGGATTGGGTGGCACCTATGCCGGCAACCCTCTGGCAGTTGCGGCGGCGCTGGTAGTGCCGGAGGTGATCGCGGCCGAGGATCTCTGCGCCCGCGCCGAAGAGATCGGTCTGGCGATCCGTGGGCGGTTACAAAAGCTCGCCGGGCGCTTCCCTGCTATCGGTGACGTGCGCGGGCTTGGCGCGATGAATGCGTTTGGGCTGGTGCGGACAGATGACCCTAGCCAGCCCGATCCGCAGCTGACCGCCGTCATTGTTGCCGAGGCCGAGGCGAGGGGGCTGATCCTGCTGTCTTGCGGCACGCGTTACAATGTCATCCGCCTGCTGCCGCCGCTGACCATCCCCGAGGATCAGTTGTCCGAGGCGCTGGACATCCTTGAAGCCTCGATCGAGGCGGCATTGGTCCCGGCCTGATCATCAAGACCTTCGCCGTCCCGCGCCATGCGGACGGCGATCCAGTCCCGAAAGGCGGCCAGCGGTTTCAGCCCCGATTTGCGGGTGGGCCATGCCAGCCAATAAGCGCCGCTGCCCGGCACCCCCTGCCGCAGCAACGGCGCAAGCCTGCCCTCGGCGATTTCGACGCGGGCCAGATAATCGGGCAACAGCGCCACCCCCAGACCCGAGATCGCCGCCTGAATCATCATCGAGAACTGGTCCATCATCATCCCGTTCAGCGGCTGGGGCGGTGGGGCGCCCTGTCCGCGAAACCATGCCTGCCACGCATCGGGTCGCGTCGGCAGCTGCAACAGCACCATCCCGGCCAGATCGGCGGCGCAGGCGACCGGCCGGCGGGCCAAAAGCCCGGGCGCGGCGCAGGCGGTCAGTCTTTCATCGAAAAGCTTCAGATGCTCGGCCCCGGGCCAGTCGTCCTGGCCATAATAGATCATCGCGTCAAACGGCTCTTCATCAAAGCTGAAGCGGCGAAAGCGGGTCGTCAGGTTGATCGAGACGCCGGGATGTGCCGACAGGAAATCGGGCAGGCGTGGCGCAAGCCAACGTGTGGCAAAGGTCGGCAGCACCGCCAGATCCAGGCTGCCGCCATCGGGATTGGCTATCAGCGACATGCTGGCGCGCTGGACCAGATCCAGCGCCGCTGCAATGTCGCGGAAATAACGCTCGGCCGCTTCGGTCGGGGTCAGGCGCTTTTTGTGGCGGATAAACAGGGGCTGGCCCAGCTGCGCCTCAAGGCTCTGCAAAAGGCGGCTGACGGTGCTTTGCGTCAGCCCCAGATCCTGCGCCGCCCCGGTGACCGAGCCGGTGCGCATCACCGCGTCAAAGGCCAGCAGCAGGCTGAGGTTGGGAAGAAAGCGTCTTTGCCGCAAGAACATTCATCCTATGCATGAACTAATGAGGATTATCCATTTTCCGGCTGGGTTTGAAAGCGGTAATGAATAAAGTGACAGCATTATTGCATGAGGCATGACGTGACGACGAAATCGCATAAGGGCGGCGCCTTTTCCTGGTCCGATCCGTTCCTGCTTGACGATCAGCTGACCGAAGAAGAGCGGATGATCCGCGACACCGCTGCGGCTTTTGCCGCCGACCGGCTGGCTCCGCGGGTCGAGGCGGCTTATCTCAATGAGGAAACCGACCCCGAGATCTTTCGTGAGATGGGGGCGTCGGGCCTTTTGGGCGTCACGGTTGACGAAGCTTACGGCGGTGTCGGCGCCTCTTACGTCTCTTACGGCCTTGTCGCGCGCGAGATCGAGCGTATCGATTCGGGCTATCGCTCGATGGCCTCGGTACAAAGCTCTCTCGTCATGTTCCCGATCGAGGCCTATGGCAGCGAAGAGCAAAAGCAGAAGTACCTGCCCAAGCTTGCCACAGGCGAATTCATCGGTTGTTTCGGCCTGACCGAACCTGATGCGGGTTCGGACCCCGCTGGCATGAAAACCCGCGCCCGCAAGGTTGACGGTGGCTATGTGCTGAACGGGTCCAAGATGTGGATCTCGAACGCGCCCATCGCCGATGTCTTTGTGGTCTGGGCCAAGTCCGAAGCCCATGGCGGCAAGGTGCGTGGCTTTGTGCTGGAAAAGGGCATGAAGGGCCTGTCCGCCCCCAAGATTGAGGGCAAGCTGTCCCTGCGCGCCTCGATCACTGGTGAAATCGTGATGGAGGATGTCGAGGTTGGCGAAGACGCGCTGTTGCCCAATGTCGAGGGGATGAGCGGCCCCTTTGGCTGTCTTAACCGGGCGCGCTATGGCATCAGCTGGGGCGCGATGGGTGCGGCCGAGGATTGCTGGCACCGTGCCCGCCAATACGGGCTTGACCGCCACCAGTTCAACCGCCCGCTGGCCGCGACGCAGCTTTACCAGAAAAAGCTGGCCGATATGCAGACCGAGATCACGCTGGGCCTGCAGGCCAGCCTGCGCGTCGGGCGGCTGCTTGATGAGGGCAGGTTCGCGCCCGAGATGATCTCGATCATCAAGCGCAACAACTGCGGCAAGGCGCTGGATATCGCCCGCATGGCCCGTGACATGCACGGCGGCAACGGCATCCAGATCGGCTATCACGTCATGCGCCATGCGCAAAACCTTGAGACGGTGAACACCTATGAGGGCACCCATGACGTGCATGCGCTGATTCTTGGCCGTGCCCAGACCGGCATTCAGGCCTTTTCCTGATGGCAGAGCCGGCACTCAGGGGGCTGCGCGTCGTCGAACTGGCGCGCATCCTTGCCGGACCGTGGATCGGCCAGACCCTGGCCGATCTGGGTGCCGAGGTGATCAAGGTCGAGGCGCCCGAGGGCGACGACACCCGCCGCTGGGGCCCACCTTTCATTGAGCGGGCGCGCGCCGATGGTACGACCGAACGGGTCGCGGCCTATTTCCACGCCGCCAATCGCGGCAAGCGCTCGGTCACCTGCGATTTCAACGATCCCGCTGATCTTGAGCGTCTGCGGGCGCTGATTGATCAGGCAGATGTGGTGGTCGAGAACTTCAAGCTGGGCGGCCTGCGCAAGTTCGGCCTTGATTACGAAACGCTGTCGGGGCGCAATCCCCGGCTGATCTATGCCTCGATTACCGGCTTTGGTCAGGATGGCCCACGCGCCGCCCAGCCGGGCTATGATTTCCTGATCCAGGGCATGTGCGGCATCATGGACCTGACCGGAGAGCCGCAGGGCGAGCCGCAAAAGGTCGGTGTCGCCTGGATCGACATCTTTACCGGCCTTTACGGCGTGATCGCGGTACAGGCGGCGCTGGCCGAACGCCAGCGTTCGGGCCTTGGTCAGCATCTGGACCTGTCACTGCTGGATTGCGGGGTGGCGGTGCTGGCCAATCAGGCGACGAATTACCTGTT
>Ga0182743_1000654_pt1 | contig 40219 bp, 39 predicted proteins | sample eDN3rd30CKraftOP_FD_128522 | JGI IMG/M metagenome (GOLD analysis project Ga0182743, IMG submission 128522) | Enriched Organic Plus compost microbial communities from Emeryville, California, USA - eDNA 3rd pass 30_C Kraft OP (version 2) (version 2) ... | reverse complement strand
CGATCGCGTGAAGCGTGAGCGTCGTCTTGCCCGAGGACTCGGGGCCGTAGATCTCGATGATGCGCCCGCGCGGGAGACCGCCGATGCCGAGCGCGACGTCGAGCGCGACGGAGCCGGTCGGGATCACCTCCACGGGGGCTCGCTCGTCGCTCCCGAGGCGCATGACCGATCCCTTGCCGAACTGGCGGTCGATCTGAGCGAGGGCGTGCTCGAGGGACTTCTCACGGTCGGCCGCTGTAGCCATTGCTGCTCCGTTCGGTTGAAAGGCTGGCGCCCCAGAGGCTGTCGCTCCGCCGGGCGCCGATCGTGCAAGGCGCCCAGCCTCCCGACAAGGGCTGGCGGTGCTGCGGCCACGCTACGCCCGACGTCCGACACGGTGTCGGAGCGAAGCTGCGAGTTGTGGAGAAGCACCGATATTCGACTGCTGTCGAGAGGAACGCTACGCCAGATCGAACATGATTTCGATAGCGCGGCGGCGTGTCGCCCGCCTAGGCGTCGCGCGGATCGCGCAACCCCGCTCCGTGACGCCTCCCCACCGGGACGTCCGCCGCACGGCAGAGGGCGAGCCACACCCGCTCGACGTCGACGCCCGCGTCGAGCGCCTGCTCCGCGGTCAGGCCGCCGAGCTCGCCCAGCACGAGGTCCGCGACGAGCACCCGGCCCCGCTCGCCGAACTCGGCGTCGACGGCCTGGCGGAACTCGCGCGCCCGCACGCCTCAGCGGGAGGCGAGCTGCGGGTCGAACTCCGCGACGAGGTCGTCCGGGAGCGTGTCCGGGATCGACGAGCCGCCGTGCAGCTCGAGCGAGCGGTCGTCGCCGAAGGCGGGGACGCCCTCGAGGACGGCGAGCCGATCGCTCACCTCGCGCATGATGACGGAGATCGGCGTGTCGAGCGCCTCGGCGACCGAGGCGAGGATCTCGCTCGACGCCTCCTTCTGCCCGCGCTCGACCTCGCTGAGGTAGCCGAGCGCCACGGACGCCTTGCTCGCGACCTGGCGGAGGGTCTGCCCCTGCTGAAGGCGCAGGTCGCGGAGGACGTCACCGATTTCGTGACGGACCAGAACCATGATTCCCTCCTGCCTGCCGGAGTCGTCCCCGACGGGAGACCCGCGCCGGGTACCCCACACTCTAGCCAGCCTCGGCTTGGGCCGTCGTGTGAAGACACCTGATGTAACCAGATGGAAATCCTGCGTATTCCGTTTGTGACGGACGGCGTCGCAGCCGCGTCATCCCGCCTCGATCGCCTCGAGGAGCGCCTCGAGCGCGGCCGTCGCGGCTTGCGCTCGAATGCTCGCGCGAGCACCGCGCAGCCGAAGCTCTCGCGCGCTCGAGCCGCGCTCGCTCGCGACCCCGATGAAGACGAGCCCGACCGGGCGCCCGTCCTGCGGCTCGGGCCCCGCGACGCCCGTCGTCGAGACGGCGACGTCGGCCGGGGCGCCGCCGACGGCCGCCGCGAGCCGGGCGCCCTCCGCCATTCCGATCGCGACCGCCGGGTCGACGGCGCCGCGGGCGGCGAGGAGCTCGGCGTCGACGCCGAGGAGCGAATGCTTGAGCGCCGTGTCGTAGGCGACGACGCCGCCGCGGAGGACGAGCGAGGCGCCCGGGACGTCGACGAGCGCGGCGAGGACGAGCCCGCCGGTGAGGGACTCCGCGACCGCGATCGAGCGGCTCCGCGCCGTCGCCGCCGCGATGACGCGCGAGGCGAGCGCGGTCACGCGTGCTCGCGATTCCGCCGCCGAGCCCGCCACAGGTAGTCGGCCCCGGTGATGACCGTGAGGACGACCGCGGCGGTCATGACGGCGCCGTTGACCCACGCAACCCAGCCGCCGAGGAGCGTCGCGAGCGGCAGGAGCGCGAGCGCGATCGCGACGGCCTGGATGATCGTCTTGAGCTTCCCGCCGCGCGACGCCGGGATGACGCGGTCCTTGAGCGCGATCGCCCGGTACACCGTGATGCCGATCTCGCGGATGAGGATGATCGCGACGACCCACCACGGAAGCTCGCCGAGGATCGCGAGGCCGATGAGCGCGGCGCCCGTGATGCCCTTATCCGCGACGGGGTCGAGGAAGATCCCGAAGTCGGTGACGAGATTCCGGCTTCGCGCGAGGTGCCCGTCGATCGCGTCGGTCGCGATCGCGACGATGAAGAGCGCCGCGGCGATCCAGCGCAGCGGGCCGTTCTGCGCGCCGACGAACGCGAACCCGCCGCAGATCGGCGGGTCGCTCGCGGTGCACACGCCGACCGCGGCGTCGGCGAGGAGGAGCCACAGGAAGACCGGGATGAGCGCGATGCGCAGGAGCGAGATGACGTTCGGCAGGCACAGGATCGACGCGGGCGTCTCCCCCGCGGCGACGAAGCGCCCGCGCAAGGGGTTGCGCTTGAGAAGGTTCCGGGATCGCGCGGGCTCGTCGGCCATGCGACCAGGCTAGTCGCGGCCCGTCAGCTGCCAGGCGTCCTCGCCGCCGCCGTCGTCCTCGACCGTCTCGTAGCCGGCGAACTGCTGCTCGACGGGGTCCGCCGCCTCGTCCCGCTGCGCCCGCTCAGCGACCGGCCCCCCGGCGGCGTCCTCGCCGCGGAGGCGCGCGAGGACCGCGGGGAGCTGCTCGGGCGTCACGAGGACGTCGCGCGCCTTCGAGCCCTCCGAGGGCCCGACGATCTCGCGAGACTCGAGGAGGTCCATGAGGCGGCCCGCCTTCGCGAAGCCGACGCGGAGCTTGCGCTGGAGCATCGACGTCGACCCGAACTGGGTCGAGACGACGAGCTCGGCGGCCGCGAGGAGGAGCTCGAGGTCGTCGCCGATGTCGGCGTCGATCTGCCGTTTCTCCGCCTCCGCCGCGACGTCGTTCCGGTACTCGGGGCGCGCCTGCGCGGTCACATGCTTGACGACCGCGTGGATCTCGGACTCGGGCACCCACGCGCCCTGCACGCGGATCGCCTTCGAGGAGCCCATCGGCATGAAGAGCGCGTCGCCCTGACCGATGAGCTTCTCCGCCCCCGGCTGGTCGAGGATGACGCGCGAATCGGTCATCGAGGAGACCGCGAACGCGAGCCGCGACGGCACGTTCGCCTTGATGAGGCCCGTGACGACGTCGACCGAGGGCCGCTGCGTGGCGAGCACGAGGTGGATGCCCGCCGCTCGCGCGAGCTGGGTGATGCGGACGATCGAATCCTCGACGTCCCGCGGCGCGACCATCATGAGGTCGGCGAGCTCGTCGACGACGACGAGGAGGTAGGGGTATGGGGAGAGCTTCCGCTCGCTGCCCGGCGGGAGGATGATGTCGCCCGCAGCGACGGCGCGATTGAAGTCGTCGACGTGCCGGAAGCCGAAGCTCGCGAGGTCGTCGTACCGCATGTCCATCTCTTTGACGACCCACGCGAGCGCCTCGGCGGCTTTCTTCGGGTTCGTGATGATCGGCGTGATGAGGTGCGGGACACCCGAGTACGCGGCGAGCTCGACGCGCTTCGGATCGATGAGCACCATGCGGACCTCGGCGGGCTTCGCGCGCATGAGGACCGAGGTGATCATCGAGTTGACGAACGACGACTTGCCGGACCCCGTCGAGCCGGCGACGAGCAGGTGCGGCATCTTCGCGAGATTCGCGACGACGAAGCCCCCCTCGACGTCCTTCCCGAGCCCGATCGTCAAGGGATGCTCGCTCTTCTGCGAGACGGGCGAGCGCAGGACGTCGCCGAGCGAGACGATCTCGCGGTCCTTGTTCGGGATCTCGACGCCGATCGCCGACTTGCCGGGAATCGGCGAGAGGATCGTCACCTCGTTCGAGGCGACCGCGTACGAGATGTTCTTCGCGAGCGCGGTGACGCGTTCGACCTTGACGCCCGGGCCGAGCTCGAGCTCGTAGCGCGTGACCGAGGGGCCGCGGGTGAAGCCCGTGACCTCGGCGTCGACCTGGAACTGCTTGAGGACGTCGGTGATCGCGCGGACGACCTCGTCGTTCGCCGCGGTCCGCGACTTCGGGGCGGTGCCGGCGCCGAGGAGCGACGCGGGCGGGAGCCGGTAGACGCGCGGCTGCGCGGGAGCCTCCGCCGGTCGCTCGTTCGCGGGGGCGCGGACGACGTCGAGCTCCTCCGTGATCGGCTCGACCGCGGAGCCGTCGCCGTAGAGGCTCGTCGAGCCGCGCGGCGCCTCGCCGCTCGCGCGCCCGACGGCGCGCTCGGCCTGCTGGAGCTCGCGCTCGAGCTCCTCGACGCCACTGAGCGACCACGAGCCCTTCTGGGCATCCGGCGCGAGGACCTCGGTCGCTTGCGCGTCGGGGCCGGCCGCGGGACGCTCCCCGGTGATGACCGGCGTGTCGAATGCGGGCTCCTCGGCGCGCTTGCCCCGATTCCGGCGCCACCACGGCACGGAGTCGGGCTCCTCGTCCTCGAATCCGAGGTCGGCGAGCGTCCCGACCGGCGGGAGGTCCGAGTCGCGCTCCTGGTCGTCGCGTCTCGGGAGCTCGCCGAAGAGCCACTCGTAGAGCTGCCGCAACCGCTCGCCGACGCGAGCGGGCGGCGTCTTCGTGATGATGAAGACCGACAGGAGGATCCCGAGGAAGAGGAACGGGATCGCGAGTTCCGGGACGCCGACGGCGCTGAACGGCCACACGACGAGCCAGCCGACGAGCCCGCCGGAGTCGGCGAGGTGCCAGAAGTCCTCGGGGGGCACGCGGCCGCCCCACAAGTAGCACAGGCCCGAGACCGAGACGATGAAGAAGCCGGCGCCGATGCCGACGCGCGTGTTGTCGTGGACACTCGAGGGGTGGCGGAAGAGCCACGCGGCGAAGAGCAGGAGGATGACGGGCATCGCCGAGGCGATGCGCCCGAACATCATTCCGAACGTCACGCTCGAGATCGCGTTCGCGACCTCGTCGCGGACGAAGAACCACTCGATGACGGCGCCGACGACGGCGAGGACGAGGATGAAGAACGGCACGCCGTCGCGCCGGTCCTCCTTCGCGAGCGATTCCTTGCCGAGCAGCCGGAACGCGGCGCCAGCGCCGTGCGCGAGCGTCATCCAGGCGCTCACGAGCGGCCCGCTCTCCTCCACGGCGCTCGCGGAGGGGAGCCGTTTCGTCGCGGCCGTCCGCGAGCTCGAACGCGTGCCGGTGCGAGCGCTCGTCGAACGCGAGCGCGACGAGGACCGCGTGCTCGATGCCATGGATTCGACGCTACCGGCGGCCCCCGACCCGCCCGCGTACCGACACTCGCGAGGTGCGGACTCTCCCGGGCCGGGCGCGGCGTGTCGGCGGGCGGGTCCGCACCTCGAGGACGTGGTGGCGGAGTCGGGACCGGGTCAGTAGCCTGCGCTCTCCCCGCCGAGCACGACCGCGCGCGCGGCGGACAGCCCGAGCCGTGTCGCGCCCGCCGCGATCATGCGCTCGGCGGTCTCGCGATTCCGAATGCCGCCGGAGGCCTTGACCCCGAGGCGGCCCCCGACCGTGCGCGCCATGAGCTCGACGGCGTGGACACTCGCGCCGCCCGCGGGGTGGAAGCCCGTGGAGGTCTTGACGAAGTCGGCGCCGGCCCGCTCGGCGGCCTCGCACACCGCGATGATCCGCTCGTCGGTCAGGAGCGCGGATTCGATGATGACCTTGAGCACGGCGCCCGGGACCGCGTCGCGGACGGCGCGGATGTCGGCCTCGACGACGTCGAAGCGGCCCTCGATCGCGTGGCCGATCGAGAGGACCATGTCGATCTCGTCGGCGCCGTCCTCGACGGCGAGTCGCGCCTCGAGCGCCTTGACCTCGGGGCGGTGCGCACCGCTCGAGAACCCCGCGACCGCCGCGACCTTGAGCCCGCTCCCCTCCGGGATCGCGCGGACCGCGTCGGCGACCCGCGACGGCGAGACGCACACCGAGTACGTACCGAGCTCGGCCGCCTCGGCGACGAGCGCTGCGATCTCGGCGGCGGTCGCCTCGGGCTTGAGGAGCGTGTGGTCGATGAATCGGGCGATGTCCGTGTCGCTCATGGCTCCCTGCTCAGGCTCCTGGGGCATTCCTACGCCTCGATGACGACGGGCACGATCATCGGGCGCCTGCGGTGCTGCGTGTTGACCCAGCGGCCGACCGTGCGCCGCACGACTTGCGAATACGAGTGGAGGTCCCGGACGCCGTTGCGCGCGGCCTCGTCGAGCGCCGCGACGATACGCGGCACGACGTCGTCGAAGACGCCCTCGTCCTCCGCGAAGCCGCGCGCCTCAATCTCCGGGCCCACGATCGGCCTGCCCGAGTGGAGGTCGAGCGCGACGAAGATCGAGATGAAGCCCTCCTCGGCGAGAATCCGCCGGTCCTTCAGGTCGGCATCGGTGATCTCGCCGACGCTCGAGCCGTCGACGTAGACGAAGCCGAGGTCGAGCTGGCCGGCGACCCTGGCGACGCCGTCGCGAAGGTCGACGATCGTGCCGTTCTCGGCGAGGATCGCGCGTTCGGGGTCGAGGCCGGTGTCGATCGCCAGCTGCGCGTTCGCCACGAGGTGGCGGTGCTCGCCGTGCACTGGCATGACGTTGCGCGGCTTGAGGATGTTGTACACGTAGAGGAGCTCGCCCGCCGCCGCGTGGCCGGAGACGTGGACCCGCGCGTTGCCCTTGTGGACGACCGTCGCGCCGAGCTTCGTGAGGCCGTTGATGACGCGGTAGACGGCGTTCTCGTTCCCCGGGATGAGCGAGGAGGCGAGGATGACGGTGTCGCCGGGGCCGATGCGGATCTGATGGTCGAGGTTCGCCATTCGGGCGAGGACGGCCATGGGCTCGCCCTGGCTCCCCGTGGACATGAAGACGAGCCGCTCGTCGGGCCAGTCGTCGGCGTGCTTGAGGTCGATGAGGACGCCCTCGGGGACCTTGAGGTAGCCGAGCTCCGCGGCGATCGTCATGTTCCGGACCATCGATCGGCCCATGAGGACGACCTTGCGGTCGTTCGCGACGGCCGCGTCGAGGACCTGCTGGACCCGGTGGACGTGGCTCGAGAAGCTCGCGACGATGACGCGGCGGCGCGCCTTCGCCATGACAGACTCGATGACGGGGCCGATGTCGCGCTCTGGCGCCGTGAATCCGGGGATGTCGGCGTTCGTCGAGTCGACCATCGCGAGGTCGAGCCCCTCCTCGCCGATCCGCGCGAATGCCCGCAGGTCGGTGATGCGGCCGTCGAGCGGCAGCTGGTCCATCTTGAAGTCGCCCGTGTGGAGGACCGTGCCGGCGGCGGTGCGGATGACGATCGCGAGGGCGTCGGGGATCGAGTGGTTGACGGCGACGAACTCGACCTCGAACGGCCCGAGCCGCTCGCGCTGCCCCTCGGCGACGCCGAGCGTGTACGGGCGGATCCGGTGCTCCTTGAGCTTCGCCTCGACGAGCGCGAGCGTGAGCGTCGAGCCGATGAGCGGGATGTCGCCGCGGACCTTGAGGAGGTACGGGACGGCGCCGATGTGGTCCTCGTGCCCGTGCGTCAGGACGACGCCGACGACGTCGTCGAGCCGGTCGCGGATCGGGCTCATGTCGGGGAGGATGAGGTCGACGCCCGGGTGGTGCTCCTCGGGGAAGAGCACGCCGCAGTCGACGATGAGTAGCTTGCCGTCGAGTTCGAAGGCCGTCATGTTGCGGCCGACCTCGCCGAGGCCGCCGAGCGGGATGATGCGGAGCGTGCCCGCCTCGAGCGGCGGCGCGGTGAATGCGGTGTCCGGCATGACAGTGGGGCGCGCGGCTAGCGCGTGTGCCCGGCGGCCTTCGGGAGCGCCCCGCCGGCGGCGGCGTTCTGGTCCGGACGGAAGTTGCGGAAGTCGACGCCCGCCTCGGGCCTCACCTCGGCGATGTCGGCCTCGATGAGGGCCGCCTCGGCCGGCTCCGGGCCGACGAGCGGGAGGCGCACGCGCGGGCTCGAGATGCGGCCGAGGCCGTGGAGGAGGTACTTCGCCGCGACCGTCCCTGGCACGCGCGTCATGACGCCCCGGACGAGGGGCTCGAGCGCCATGTGCGCCGCGGTCGCGGTCGCGAGGTCGTTGCGGTTGACGGCGTCGACAATCGTCCGGTACGGCGCTGCGGAGATGTTCGCCGTGACGCCGATGAGTCCCGTCGCGCCGATGCTGAGGTGCGGCAGGACGTTCGCGTCGTCCCCGCTGAAGTACAGGAGGTCGGTCTCGTTGAGGACGCGGCTCACCTCGGCGAAGTCGCCCTTCGCGTCCTTGACGGCGACGATGTTCGGGTGCTTCGCGGCCCGCACGATCGTCTCGTACCGGATCGGCACGCCCGTGCGGCCCGGAATGTCGTAGAGGATGACGGGCAGGTCGACGGAGTCGGCGATGAGCCGGAAGTGCGCGAGGATGCCCGCTTGCGTCGGCTTGTTGTAGTAGGGCGTGACGATCATGATGCCGTCGACGCCGGCCTCCTGGCTGTCGCGGTAGTGCTCGATCGCGTGGGCGGTCTCGTTGCTCCCGCCGCCCGTGATGATCTTCGCGCGGTCGCCCGCGACGTCCTTCGCGGTGCGGACGAGGCGGAGCTTCTCCTCGTCCGTGAGGGTGCTCGTCTCGCCCGTCGTGCCGGAGACGACGATGCCGTCGGCGCCGGCCGTGATGACGGAGTCGATGTGTCGCTCGACGTCGTCCCACGCGACCTCGCCGTCCGCGGTGAAGGGCGTGACGAGGGCGACGAGGACTTGGCCGAAGGGGTTGTCAGCGCGAGCCACGCATTCAGGCTACCGTCCCATCCGCCCGGGCGGCGGTGCCGGGGGGAGGAGGAATGCGCCGGGGACGGAGCTGCGGGCGCTCGGCGCCCTCCCCTCCCGCATTCCTCCTCCCCTCGTCAGCGCCCGCGCGTCCCGACGCGCGCGGCGAGGCGCGCGGGCACGACGCGCGTGAGCGCGACGAGGACCTTGTACCGCAGCGACGGGACGGAGACGGCGCGACCGCGGTCGATGTCGCGCAGGGCGACCCGCACGACCTCACCGGCGTCGAGCCACATCCACGGCGGAACGCCCTCCTGCCCCGGCGGGAGACCCATGCGCTCGTGGAACGTCGTGTGGGTGAAGCCGGGGCACACCGCCGTCGTCGTGACGCCGCACGACCCGTACACGGCATTCGCCCACCGGCTGAACGAGATGAGGAACGCCTTCGCGGCGCCATACGTCCCGCGCGGGATGAACCCCGCGACCGAGGCAACGTTCGCGACGCGACCGCCGCTGCGCGCGAGCATCGCGCGGTAGGCGGCGTGCGAGAGGCGGATCGGCGTCTCGACGTGAATGCGCAGATGCGCGGCTTCCGTCTCGACGTCGTTCGCCTCGAAGTCGAGGCCGAGCCCGTACCCCGCGTTGTTCACGAGGAGGTCGATGGGCGCGGCCGACGAGGCGAGGCGGCCGGCGACACGGGCGATCCCGCGCGAGTCGGTGAGGTCGGCGGGGAGCACCTCGACGCGGACGCCGTGGGCCGCCGCGAGCTCGGCGGCGAGCCGCTCGAGCGCCTCCGCGGATCGCGCCACGAGGACGAGATCATCCCCCCGCGCCGCGAGCTGTCGCGCGAATTCCGCGCCGAGCCCGGCGCTCGCGCCCGTGATGAGTGCCGTCGCCATGCGGTGAGGGCACCGCCTACGGCGCGACGCGGCCGTTCGCGTTGAACGCCTCGTAGGTGAGCGGCATGAGCTCGGCCCACAGCGACTCCATGCGCTCGGCGACCATCTCGATCTCGCGCTGCGGGAACGACGGGAAGTGGGTGCCCTCGCGCTTCGTCCTGAGCGAGAGGAAGTTCATGAGCGAGCGGGCGTTCATCGTCACGTACATCGAGGAGTAGATCGACAGCGGCAGGACGATGCGGGCGACCTCGCGCGCGACCCCGGCGTCGAGCATGCGCTGGTAGGCCGCGTACGCCTCGATCGCGACGCGCTGCGCCTCGGCGACGGCGAGCTCCGTCTGCTCGGGCGTGCCGGGGTGGAAGTCGTACGCGCCGGCCTTGCCGACCTGGACGAGGTGCCGGTCGGGGCCCGGGACGTAGAACACGGGGCGCAGTTCGCGGTAGCGGCCCGACTCCTCGTTGTACGAGGCGATGCGGTGGCGCATGAACTCGCGGAACACGAAGATCGGCGCCTGGACGTAGAACGTCATCGAGTTGTGCTCGAAGGGCGAGCCGTGCCGGTCGCGCATGAGGTAGTTGATGAGCCCCTTCCCGCGCGCCGCGTCCTCCGCCTCGGCGAGCGCGCCCTCGAGGGACTGCTCGCCCTGCGTCGAGACGCGCGCCGCGAAGACGACGTCCGAGTCGTGCGCACTCGATCGCACGAGCTCGACGGTCATGTCGGAGCGGAAGACGATGTCGTCGGCGTCAGGCACGCCCTCACGATAGTCGACCGCGAGGCGCCTGCTCTCGAGCGCGCGGCCTGTGCCTTGGCTGGCAGCTCTACCTCCTGCTGGCTCGCCTGCGCCATGCTTGAGCCATGGCAGTGACGAGCGAGGCCACCACGCTGTGGCAGGGCAATCTCACGGAGGGCATCGGCACGACGGCGCTCGCGTCGGGCGTCGCCGAGTTCCCGATCAGCTGGGCCGCCCGATCGGGCGAGGACAACGGGCTCACGACGCCGGAGGAGCTCCTCGGCGCGGCGCACTCGGCGTGCTACTCGATGGCGCTCGCGCACGCGCTCACGCAGCACGGCACGCCGCCCGAGCGCGTGCAGGCGACCGCCGCGGTGACGTTCCAGCCCGGGACGGGCATCACGGGCAGTCACCTCCTCGTGAGCGCGACCGTCCCCGGGGTGTCGGAGGAGGACTTCCACCGCATCGCGGAGGAGACGAAGGTCAACTGCCCCGTGTCCAAGGCGCTCGGCGGCATTCCGATCACGCTCGAGGCGTCGCTCGGCTGAGCCGGATCGCCTCCCGCAGCGCCCACCGCGCTCGCGGTCGATCCGCCGCGGCGTCGTACGCGAGCGAGAGCCGCAACCAGGCGCGCCAGTCCTCCGGCGCCGCCTCGACGTCCGCTTGCGCCGCGGGGAATCGCGCTTCCGCGGCCTTCGCGTCGACGCGGCCGCTCGCGAGTCGCGGGAGGTCGTCGGGCGGAAGCCCGCCCTCGGCGGCGAGCCGCGCGAGAAGGCGCTGACCGCGGACGATGAACGCGAACTCGACGACGAGCCACCAGACGGCGATGACCGGGAGGACGAGGAGCGCCGCGCCCATCGCCTTGACGAGCGGGAGCGGGTCGAGGAGCAGGATGACGGCGTACTGCACCGTGAACGCGAGGTAGAGCACGAGGAGCGCCGCCATCGCGACGACGCCCCAGAGCGCGGTCCTCACGCCGTCACCCGGCGCCGTCGGGGCCCTCGTCGGCCGCCGTCGCGTCGGGTGCTCGCGAGACGATCCAGCCGAGGCCGAGGACGGCGTCGAGGCCGACGACGACCTCGTCCGTCGTGCGGGCGGCGCGCTCGAGCGCGACCCGGATGCCGGCCTCGTACGCCGCCGTCGAGACGGTGTCGTGCGCGATCGTCAGGGTCTCCCCCGCGCCGCCGAACACGACGTCCTGCCGGGCGACGACGCCCGCCATGCGGAGGCTGTGGATCGGAATGCTCGCGACCTGCTGGCCGCGCGCGCGCTGATCGGTGTGGGGTGAGGCGAAGGGGCCGAGATCGTGCCGAGCGGCCGCCATCATCTCGGCCGTCCGCACCGCGGTCCCGGAGGGCGAGTCGACCTTGCCCGCGTGGTGGACCTCGATGACCTCGGCCGAGTCGAAGTACCGGGCGGCGATCGCCGCGAACCCGCTCGCGAGCGCCGCGCCGAGCGAGAAGTTCGGGATGACGACGGCGCCCGTCCCCGGGTGCTCCGCCACGTGGCGGCGGAGCCCCGTGATGCGCTCCTCGGACCAGCCGGAGGTCCCGATGAGGGCGCGCCTGCCGCTCGCGATGACGCGCTCGACGATCGCCGGTGACGCGGCGGGGTGCGTCGCGTCGACGACGACGTCGGCCGCGAGCGCGGTCTCGATCGGGTCGCCCGAGCCGAGCGACGCGAGGAGCGTCGCCTCCGGCATCGACTCGACGACACGGCGGATGACCTGCCCGAGGCGGCCGGTCCCGCCGACGACTGCGACCGTGAAGCTCACGTCGACCAGGCTACTCGGCGAGCAGGTCCGACTCCTCGAGCGGGCCGACGCCGGCGGCGCAGCGGGGCGCGGCGACGAGCTGCTCCGCGAGCGCGCGCACGCGCTCCGGCGACACCGTCGAGAGTCGCGCGACGGCCTCGTCGAGGTCGACGAACTCGCCGTGCGTGATCTCGGCGCGCCCGAGCCGGTTCATCCGCGTGTCGGAGTCCTCGAGCGCGAGCGCGCCGGAGCCCCCGAGCTGCCCGATCGCGCGCTCGAGCTCGAGCTCGCTGATCGGGTCGACCGCGAGGCGCTCGAACTCGGCGGTCGCGACGCGCACGACCTCCCGGACCTTCGACGGCGAGCAGCCCGCCGCGATCCCGAGATAGCCGCCGTCCGAGTAGCCCGGCGCGAAGGAGTACACGGAGTACACGAGACCCCGCTTTTCGCGCACCTCCTGGAAGAGACGGCTCGACATCCCGCCGCCGAGCACGGCGTTGAGGACCGCGAGCGTCGGACGCTCCTCGGAGGTCGCGGTGATCGTGCGGGCGCCGAGGACGAGATTGACCTGCTCGAGCTTCCTCGGGACCGCGACGACGGGGCGCTCGGGCAGCACCTCGGCGGGGACGCCGCTGCGCCGCTCGAGCGGTCCGGCGACCGTGTCGAGGTCCCAGCCGCCCGCCCGGAGACCCGCGACGACCTGCTCGACGAGCGCGTCGTGGTCGACCGCGCCGGCCGCGGCGACGACGATCTCGCCGGGTCGGTAGTGCCGGCGGTAGTGCGCCATGACGGCGTCCCGACCGACCGCCTCGATGCTCTCCGGGCTCCCGCCGATCGGACGGGCGAGTGGGTGGGAGCCGAACACCGCCTCGGCGAAGCGCTCCCCGGCGACGTCAGCGGGGTCGTCGTCGGCCGCCGCGAGCTCCTCGAGGATGACCCCTCGCTCGGTCTCGAACTCGTCCGGCTCGATCGTGCTCGCCGCGATCATGTCGGCGAGCACCTCGACGGCCATCGGCACGTCGCGATCGCGGACCTTCGCGTAGTAGCACGTGTACTCCTTCGAGGTCACCGCGTTGTGGTCCCCGCCGACGGCGTCGAAGGCGACGGCGATGTCGAGCGCGGAGCGCGAGCGCGTGCCCTTGAAGAGCAGGTGCTCGAGGAAGTGCGTCGAGCCGAACGCCCCCTCCGCCTCGTCGCGGGAGCCCGCCGGCACCCAGAACCCCACGGTCGCCGATTGCGAGCCGGGAACGCGTTCCGAGAGGATGCGCAGGCCGCTCGGGTGGAGCGTACGAGCCACGCGCGTTCCCCCGGCGGCGTCGAATCGGAGCTCGGGCAGGTCGATGGGAAGCTGGACCGCGGGCACCCGTAGAGCCTAGCCACCCGCCCCTGGTCGCTAGGCGGAGACCTCGTCGAGGAGCTGCACCTGCTGGCGGGTGAGCGAGATCGCGGGTGCGGCGAGCAGCTCGAGCACTTGCTGCGGCGTCGTCGTCGAGACGATCGGTGCGACGACGTTCGGCCGTGTCAGGAGCCACGCGATCGCGACCGTCGCCATCGATACGCCCTGCGCGTCGGCGACGGACTCGAGCGCGCCGAGCACGCGCATTCCGCGGCGAGCGAGGTACGGCGAGAGCTCGCGCGCTCGAGGCGAGCGCATGATCTCGGCGCGCGTGCGGTACTTGCCGGAGAGGAACCCGGCGGCGAGCGCGAACCTCGGCATGACGCCGAGCTGCTGCGCATCGGCAACCGGGGCGAGATCCCGCTCGTATTCCGCGCGTCGCATGAGGTTGTACTGATTCTGCAGGGCGACGATCGGCGAGACCCCGAGGAGGCCGCACGCGACGCGCGCCTCGACGAGCCGGTTGCCGAGGTGGTTCGAGGCGCCCATCCATCGCACCTTGCCGGCGCGCACGAGGCGGTCGACCGCCAGGAGCGTCTCCTCGAACGGGACGCTCCGATCGTCGACATGGAGGAAGAGGAGGTCGATGTAGTCGGTCCGCAGCCGCTCGAGCGAGGCGTCGACGGCGGCCGCGATCGCCTTCGCCGAGAGACCCGGGTGATCCGCCGACTTGCCGATCTTCGTCGCGATGACGACGCGATCGCGGTTCGCCCGGCCCGCCATCCAGGATCCGATGATCGTCTCGCTGCGGCCCCCCGCGTACGAGTCGGCCGTGTCGATGAGCTGACCGCCGTGGTCGGCGTACACATCGAGCACGCGGCGGGCCGCCGAGTCGTCGACGAGCCACCCGAAGACGTTCGCGCCGAGCGACACCGGGTACACGCTCAGGTCCGAATCGCCGATCACGCGAGCGGTCACGGGGGCCAGCCGGGTCTGCGGGCCCGTCACGGGGCGGAGGGAGGGGCCCGATACGGGCATCGATTCCGCCGCAGACAATCCGGCTCCCTTCTTTGCCTCAGGCTACGGGCCGGGTACGTGACGCGAAAGGCATACCATTCCCGCGTATCCAAACCGTTATCCCACGGCGCGTCCCAGGGATCGCTCAGTAGGCTCCGGGGCCATGAACGACCCGAACTGGAGACTCCGAGACGTCCCGAGACTGACCGTCACGAGCCCCGACTTCGCCGATGGCGAGCCATTGCCGCAGTGGGCGCGCGCGAAGGCCGCCGGCGGGGAGGATCGAACGCCCGCGCTCGAGTGGGGTGACGCACCCGAGGGCACGCGCAGTTTCGCCGTGACGGCGTACGACCCCGACGCCCCGACGCAGAGCGGCTGGTGGCATTGGCGCCTCGTCAACATCCCCGCGACGGTGACGTCCCTCGCCCAGGGCGCGGGCGCGCCGGGCAGCGGGCTCCTCCCCGACGGCGCGGTCGCGCTGACGAGCGAGTCCGGCGTCCTCGGGTACGAGGGCTCCGCGCCGCCGCCCGGCCACGGCCCGCACCGCTACTTCTTCATCGTCCACGCGCTCGACGTCGAGCGTCTCGACCTCGACCCCGACGCGAAGGCCGGCCCATTCGGGTTCCAGCTCTTCCTGCACACCATCGCGCGCGGCCAGATCGTCGGGACGAGCGAGACGCCCGCTTAAGCGCCGAGGTGCGGACTCTCCCGGTCCCGACACGGCGTGTCGGCGGGAGAGTCCGCACCTCGATGGGAATTACTCGGCCGCGGCGCCGACCGGCTCGGCCGGCTCGGCGGGCGCGGCATCCTCCTGGACGAGGGCGAGCGAGAGCTTCCCGCGGTCGTCGACCTTCGTGATCTCGACCTGGAGCTTCTGGCCGACCGAGAGGACCTCCTCGAGGTTCTCGACACGCTTGCCGCCTGCGAGCTTCCGCGCCTCGGAGACGTGGAGCAGGCCGTCCTTGCCCGGCGTGAGCGAGACGAACGCGCCGAACGACGCGAGCTTGACGACCGTCCCGAGGAAGCGCTCGCCGACCTCGGGGTTCGACGGGTTCGCGATCGCGTTGACCGCGGCACGCGCCGCCTCCGCCGACGGACCGTCGGTCGCGCCGATGTACACGGTGCCGTCGTCCTCGATCGAGATCTCGGCCCCGGTGTCGTCCTGGATGCCGTTGATCGTCTTGCCCTTCGGGCCGATGAGCTCGCCGATCTTGTCGACGGGGATCTGCACGCTGATGACGCGCGGCGCCGTCGGGGCCATCTCGTCGGGCGCGTCGATCGCCTGGCTCATCACGTCGAGGATCTGGAGGCGCGCCTCCTTCGCCTGCTTGAGCGCCCCCGCGAGGACCGAGGCGGGGATCCCGTCGAGCTTCGTGTCGAGCTGGAGCGCCGTGACGTACTCCGACGTGCCCGCGACCTTGAAGTCCATGTCGCCGAGGGCGTCCTCGGCGCCGAGGATGTCGGTGAGCGTCGCGTAGCGCGTCTCCCCGTCGACCTGGTCCGACACGAGGCCCATCGCGATGCCCGCGACGGGCGCGCGGAGCGGGACACCCGCATTCAGGAGCGAGAGCGTCGACGCGCACACCGAGCCCATCGAGGTCGAGCCGTTCGAGCCGAGCGCCTCGGAGACCTGGCGGATCGCGTACGGGAACTCCTCGCGCGTCGGGAGCACGGGGACGAGCGCGCGCTCGGCGAGGAAGCCGTGCCCGATCTCGCGCCGCTTCGGGCTGCCCACGCGACCCGTCTCACCCGTCGAGTAGGGCGGGAAGTTGTAGTGGTGCATGTACCGCTTGCGCGTGACGGGCGAGAGCGAGTCGATCTGCTGCTCCATCTTGAGCATGTTGAGCGTCGTCACGCCGAGGATCTGCGTCTCGCCGCGCTGGAAGATCGCCGAGCCGTGGACACGCGGAATGACGTCGACCTCCGCGTCAAGCGCGCGGATGTCGCGCAGACCGCGGCCGTCGATGCGGACGCCCTCCGTGAGGATGCGCCCGCGGACGACCTTCTTCGTGACCGACTTGTACGCCGCCGACACCTGCGCGTTCGCCTCGGCGGGCAGCTCCCCCGCCTCGACCTTCTCGGCCACCGCGGCCTTGACGCGGGCCTTGAGCTCGTCGTCGGCGTTCTGCCGCTCGTGCTTGCCGGCGATCTGGTAGATGCCCCGCAGCTCCTCGATCGCGAGCGACTCGACGACCTCGTACACCTCGGCGCCGTACTCGGCAAAGAGCGGGTACTCGACGATCTCCTTCGCGGCCTGCGCCGCGAGCTGCGCTTGCGCGTCGACGAGCTGGCGGATGAACGGCTTCGCGGCCTCGAGACCCTCCGCGACGACCTCCTCGTCGGGCTTGACGGCGCCCGAGCGGATGAGCTCCCAGCTCCCCTCGGTCGCCTCGGCCTCGACCATCATGATCGCGACCTCGCCGTCCGGGAGGACGCGGCCGGCGACCGTGAGGTCGAAGACGGCGTCCGCGAGCTGCGAGTGCTTCGGGAACGCGACCCACTGACCGTCGATGAGTGCGAGGCGCACGCCGGCGATCGGGCCGCTGAACTTGATGCCGCTGATCTGCGTCGAAGCGCTCGCGGCATTGATCGCGAGCGCGTCGTAGAACTCGTCGGGCGCGATCGAGAGGACCGTCACGACGATCTGCACCTCGTTGCGGACGCCGTCGGCGAACGACGGCCGAAGCGGCCGGTCGATGAGGCGGCACACGAGGATCGCCTCGGTCGAGGGGCGGCCCTCCCGGCGGAAGAACGAGCCGGGGATCTTGCCGGCCGCATACGACCGCTCCTCGACGTCGACCGTGAGCGGGAAGAAGTCGAAGCCCTCCCGCGGCTGCTTGCTGATGCTCGTCGCCGACAGGAGCATCGTGTCCTCGTCGAGGTAGGCGGCGACGGCGCCTTGCGCCTGCTGCGCGAGTCGGCCCGTCTCGAACCGGAGCGTTCGCTTGCCGAACCGGCCGTTGTCGATGACGGTCTCGGCGAATTTGATCTCAGGACCCTCCAAGGGGTTCCTTCCTTTCGTCATGCGCGCCGCTCGGGCGCGCGCGCTTGCTGGTCGGCCCGTGCGCCGGATTCGGCTCGGGCTGGAGCAGGAGCGGGCAGGAAGGGAACCCGGCAGTACCGGGGTCGGCTCTGGTCGACAGTCGAAACCCACCGGACTTCGCGCCCGGGAGGCCACCACCGTAGACCAGCTTCGAGCCCGCCTGCTCCTGTGACCCCGACAGTCTAGCCGACGAGGCTCCGAATGCGCGGATGCGGCGCGACCGCGACGAGTTCGGGGCGCTTCGCGACGAGGCCGTCCCCCGCGGTCCGGTTCCGGAGGCGACGCATCGCCCACGGTCGGGCGTGCTTCCACAGCCAGACCGCGGTCGGAATCCGCGAGTCCCGGAAGATCGGCTCGCCGTCGTGGAGCGCGAGGTCGAGCGCGCCGACCGCGGCGGCGTCCGCGAGCCCGAGCGCCTCGGCGGCTCGATACGACAGCACTCGGTGCCCATGCGACGACAAGTGGACGCGATCCTCCGACCACGCCCGTCGCTCGCGGCACGCGGGGTCGTCCTGGAAGTCGAGGACGATCGCCCCGAGCATCGGGGCGGCGCGTTCGAGCACCGCGCGGAATCGTTCGAATCGCGCGACGACCGGCCGCAGCCACCAGCGGCGCGGCGCGAAGGGCGCGACGAGGAGGACGTCGGCGCCCGATTCGCGCAGCACGTCGACCCCGTGGAGGAGCTTCGCCGCGAGGGCCTCGGGCTTGGCGCGCGGCAGCACGAGGTCGTTCGCGCCGACGAGGATCGTGACGAGATCGGCACCGAGCGCGATCGCCGCGGGGATCTGCTCGTCGACGACGTCGGCGACGCGCCGGCCTCGGACGCCGAGATTCGCGTACCGAAGCGGCTCCCCGTCGCCGCTCGCAAGGTACGTCGCGAGGCGGTCCGCCCAGCCGCGGTACGCCCCGGGCGCCTGACGGGAGTCGTCGCACAGGCCCTCGGTGAGCGAGTCGCCGACGGCGACGTAGCGCCGCCACCGCGTCGTGGCCGCTCCGGTCGCGACCCCGGGGATCGGGCCCGTGATCGCGAGCGCCGCATTCGGGAGCGCGACGGTCCTGATGGCGTCGCGGTAGTGGCCGAGGAGCTCGTCGCCGAGCCGCTCCCACGTCCGGTGCGCGACCGATTCGCGCGCCGCCGCCGCGAACGCGGTGCGCTTCGCCGGGTCGCCGACGAGGTCGCGCACGCGATCGCGGAGGTCGTCGAGGTCCCCGGGCGTGTAGAGCCAGCCGTTGCGGCTGCTCTCGACGAGGTCGAGGGGCCCGCCGCGGCCGGTCGCGACGACGGGCACGCCGCTCGCGAGCGCCTCCTGGATCGTCTGGCAGAACGTCTCGCGCTCGCCCGGGTGCACGAAGACATCGAGCGAGGCGAGCGCCTCGGCGAGCGCGTCACCGGCGAGGAATCCGAGGAATGCGGCTCCCGGCAGCGAGCGCTCGAGCGCCGTCCGGCTCGGCCCGTCGCCGATGACGACGACGCGGACCCCCGGAACGTCGCGGAGGACGGCGAGGTCCTCGACCTGCTTCTCCGGCGCGAGCCGGCCGACGAATCCGACGAGGGTCTCGCCGTTCGGTGCGAGCCGGGCGCGCCATTCCGCGCTTCGCCGCGACGGGTGGAACCGCTCGCCGTCGACGCCGCGCGCCCACCCCCGGACGCGCGCGACGCCGAGGGATTCGAGGGCGGCGATCGAGGCGCGCGACGGCGCGAGCGTGAGCGTCGCGGCGTTGTGGAGGCGAGCGAGGTGGCGCTCGAGCGACGCCTGGAGGCCAGGGAGACCGTAGCGCGCCGCGTACCCCGGGATGTCGGTCTGGTAGACGGCGACCGTGGGAATGCCGAGGGACCTCGCGGCGCGCAGCGCCTGCCAGCCGAGGACGAACGGCGACGCGAGGTGGACGACGTCGGGCGCGAAGTCGCGCAGGACGCCCTCGATCTCGAGCGCGCTGACGAGCGTCAACCGCACCTCGGGGTAGCCGGGCGCCGGCACCGAGCGCAGGCTCGCGAGCCGAGCGCCGTGGAGCCGCGACGGCTCCGGTTCGCTCGGTCCCTTCGGCGCGACGACGAGGACCTCGTGGCCGCGCCGCTCGAGGTGCGCGAGCATCTGGAGGACGGAGCCCACAACCCCGTTCATCTGCGGGAGGAACGTCTCGGCGACCATCACGACTCGCACGACATCAGCGTGCGCGACTCGCGTCGACGGGAAGCGCGCGAAATCGCCGCTCGACCGAGAATTCGCGCAACGTTCATGCGGGCGACGCCGCCGCGTCACGCTCGCCGCGCGTCGATCCGCGCCGTTCACCTGCGTCCACTACACCTGTCCCGTGGACGTCACGTGGATCGAAGCGCTCGCGGCCTCGTGGTGGCTCTACCCCGCGCTGTATGCGCTCGTCGTCGCGGACGCGTTCCTCGTCGTCGTCCCGAGCGAAGTGGCCGTCGCGGCGCTCGCCTCGATCGCGACGACGGTCGGCTCGCCCCCGCCCTGGGCGCTCATCCCCGTCGCGGCGGCCGGCGCGCTCACGGGCGACCTCGCGTGCTACACGATCGGTCGGCTCGTCGGGCTCGAACGCTGGCGCTGGCAGCGCGAGGGCAGGACCGGAGCGGGGATCGCGCGGCTCCGCGATGTCGTCTCGAAGCGGACCGCGGTCCTCATCTTCACCGCCCGGTACGTCCCGTTCGCCCGCATCGCCGTCAACCTGTGCGTCGGCGCCGCGCGCGTCCCGCTCGCCCGATACGTCCCGCTCGCCGGCGCCGCTGGGCTGTGCTGGGCGCTCTACAACGCCGCGATCGGCACCGTGTTCGGCGCCGTGTTCCGCGAGCAGCCCGTCCTCGCGCTCGGCGGCTCGATCGTCGTCGCGATCGCGCTCGGCCTCGTCGTCGACCGGGCGATCGCGCTCGTCCCGCGGAATCGGGGCTCGCGGATCGGCGCGGGAGGCGTATCCTCGTCGGAATGATCGACGGGGATGTCACGAGAAGCCGGCTCTGCGACGCGGCGATCGAGCGGTTCTCCCGGCTCGGGTTCGGCGTCGCGCTCAGCGAGATCGAGTCGTCGGCGGGCGTCACGCCCGGCACGATCGAGGAGCTCTTCGGCTCGCGGAATGCGCTGCGAGCCGAGTGCGACGCCGAGATCCTGCGACGGATCCGGGCGATCCAGACCGAGACGATGCGCCGCGCGGCGTCCGGCGCGATCTCGATGATCCAGGAGATCGCCGATCAGGGCGTGCTCTTCGCCTACGTCCTGCGGAGCGTGCGCGAGGGCGGCGACTTCGCGCGCACGTTCATCGAGCGCACGATCGAGGACACCGCGATGCAGCTCGCGCAAGGCGAGGCCGCCGGGCTCGTCAAGCCGACTCGCGACCAGGCGGCGCGGGCGCGGCTGCTCGCGACGCAGCAGCTCGGCTCGCTCCTCATCGAGCTCGCCCTCCTCGGGGACGACGTCGACCTCGCGGACGGCCGCTGGCTCCTCGAGCGGTTCACGGAGATCCAGTCCTTCCCGAAGCTCGAGCTCTACACGCAGGGCCTCCTCACGAGCTCCGCGATGCTCGACGCGTATCTGGCGACGCAGGGCGGGGACGGCGACGACCGCGTCGACGAGGACGACGAGGAGGAGGACGAGGAGACCGGGCGGATCGCTTGAGCCGCGCCTAGTCCGGCCTCGTCACCCCGAAGGCGGCGCCCGAGCCGGTCGCCCGTCCGCCGGGGACGGGAAGCCGCCCCTCCCGTGCCGCCGCGACGAGCGATTCGTGCGTCGGCGCGTCGGGGACCAGCGCGGGTCGGTCCTTCGCGAGCTCCTTCCGGAGCGCCGGGACGATCTCCCCGCCGAGGATGTCGAGCTGCTCGAGCACGGTCTTGAGGGGCAGACCGGCGTGGTCGACGAGGAAGAGCTGGCGCTGGTAGTCGCCGAAGTGCTCGCGCATCGCCGCGTAGCGGTCGACGACCTGCTGGGGGCTGCCGACGGTGAGCGGGGTCATCTCGGTGAACTCCTCGAGCGAGGGGCCGTGACCGTAGACGGGCGCGTTGTCGAAGTACGGCCGGAACTCGCGCACGGCGTCTTGCGAATTCTTCCGGGCGAAGAACTGGCCGCCGAGTCCGACGATCGCTTGCGCGGCCGAGCCGTGGCCGTAGTGCTCGAAGCGGCGCCGGTAGTAGTCGATGAGGCGCTGGAAGTGCTCCTTCGGCCAGAAGATGTTGTTCGCGAAGAAGCCGTCGCCGTAGTACGCGGCCTGCTCGGCGATCTCCGGGCTGCGGATCGAGCCGTGCCACACGAACGGGGCGACGCCGTCGAGCGGCCGGGGCGTCGACTGGAAGCCCTGGAGCGGCGTGCGGAACCGGCCCTGCCAGTCGACGACGTCCTCGTGCCACAAGCGGTGGAGGAGCTCGTAGTGCTCGATCGCGAGCTCGAGGCCGTAGCGGATGTCCTTGCCGAACCACGGGTACACGGGCGCCGTGTTGCCGCGGCCGAGCATGAGGTCGACGCGCCCGTCCGCGACGTGCTGGAGCATCGCGAAGTCCTCGGCGATCTTCACGGGGTCGTTCGTCGTGATGAGCGTCGTCGCGGTCGACAGGAGGATCCGCTCGGTGCGCGCGGCGATCCACGCGAGCGTCGTTGTCGGGCTCGAGGAGAAGAACGGCGGATTGTGGTGCTCGCCGAGCGCGAAGACGTCGAGGCCGACCTCCTCGGCGTGGAGCGCGATCGTCAAGAGGTCCTTGATGCGCTGCGCCTCGGACACGGTCGTGCGCGTCGTTGGGTCCTCGGTGATGTCGCTCACGGAGAAGATCCCGAATTGCATCCCGCTCGGATTCGTCTCGCTCATACCGGCATCCTCCCGTATTCATTCATTTGCATAAATCCTACCGCTCTGCGGCGCCGGCGTTCCCCGAGTGTGTGCCGGTGCGCCGGGTGTGCGGGCGCGTGCCCGCACACCCGGCGCACCGGCACACACTCGGGGAATGCGGACGGGCCGCCGTCCCGAAGGACGACGGCCCGTGCGGAAGGTCGACATACGCCTAGCGGCGCAGCCCCAGTCGCTCGATGAGCGCGCGGTAGCGCTCGATGTCGATGTCCTGGAGGTAGCCGAGGAGGCGACGGCGCTGGCCCACGAGGAGCAGCAGTCCACGACGCGAGTGGTGGTCGTGCTTGTGCGCCTTGAGGTGCTCGGTGAGGTCCTTGATCCGCTGGGTGAGGATCGCGACCTGCACCTCCGGGGAGCCCGTGTCGCCCGGGTGGGTGGCGTACTCTTCGATGATCGCCTTCTTGACATTCGCGTCAAGGGCCATAGGGGGTTCCCCTCTCTACTCGCTGCGCGGTGCTCGGGACCGGTTGTCTCGAGCGCTCTGGATCCGCGGCCGATTCACGGCAGACGAGAGAGTCTAGCATTCAGCGCGCCGCGCCGGGAGCGAGCGGCGGCGGGCTTGCGGTCCGCCGGTCCGCGGCGAGGCGCCGGACGATGCCCATCGCGATGAGCCCCTCCCCCGCGCAGTAGAGCGCCATGATCGCGAGGTCCTGCCACGGGTCGGGGAATGCGGCGCCGAAGTCCGGCCAGAACAGGCGGAATGCGAGGAGCGAGTCGGACGCGAGGAAAAGCAGCCCGCCCCACGCTGCGAGGGCGTTGACACCGACCGCGGTCGCCGCGGTGCCGGCGAGCACGAGGCCGTAGACCGCGACGACGAGCGCGAGCTCGCCGAGGCGCGGCCACAGGATCGGGATGAGCACGGCGTACCAGATGAGGTAGACGAAGACCCACCACGGAATGCGCCGCGCCTTCGCGGGGCCGAGGAAGAGCGCGATGAAGACGACGTGCGCGAGCGCGAACGAGGCGAGCCCGACGACGAATGTCGGGCCGAGGAGCACGTCGCCGGCCCACGAGAAGACGATGCCGAGCGCGAGGAGCATGACGGCGAGACTCGAGCGGCGGCCCGAGCGAACCGGGTCGTCGGCGGCGCGCTCGCCGCTCGCACCGCTCGACGGCAGGAGCGCCCCGAGCACGGCGAAGAGGAGCACGGGCATGAGGGCCCACTTCGAGTAGGTCCGCGCCGGTGACTCGAGTGCGATGAGCACGAGGTGGACGAGCACGACGGCCGCGTAGACGAGAAATGGCCAGCTCCGTCGCATCAGGACAGACTAGGGCCTCGCCTGCCGGCCCGGCGCTCGCATCGGCTGCTCGATGCCGGCGGGAAGCTCGCGCGCCGCGACGAGGACGAGCCGCTGCGTCGGGCGCGTCATCGAGACGTAGAGCGCCCCCGCCCCCCGCGGTCCCTCGTCCGCGATCTCCGCGGGCTCGACGATGACGACCGCGTCGAACTCGAGGCCCTTCGCGTCGCGGGGCGTCAGGAGCGCGACCGGTCGGCGCAGACCACGAGCGCCGCGCGCGACGTCCTCCCGGAGGGACTCGGCGAGCAGGGGCTCGATCGCGTCCCCCGTGCCGGGCGCGGCGATGACGGCGATCGTGCCGCCCTCGAGCGCGGCCCGGACGCGCGCGACCGCCGCGAGCGCCCCCTCGGCGAGCGCGCCCGGGCCGCCGGCCGCGTCGACGCGGTCGATCTCGACGGGCCAATCCCCCTCGCGGACGGCGCGGGTCGGCGTGATCGGCACCCCCGCCGCGGCCGCCATGGACTCCGCGACGGCGGTGATCTGGGCGGGCGTGCGGTAGTTGACGGTGAGCTCTTCGAGCCGCCACGAGTCCTTGAACACCGGGTCGAGCGCGTCGGCCCAGCTGCGCGTCCCCGCCGCGGAGGACGTCTGCGCGACGTCCCCGACGATCGTGAACGACTTGAGCGGGTTCTTCCGGACAAGCAGCCGCCACTGCATCGGGGAGAGCTCTTGCGCCTCGTCGACGACGATGTGCCCGAAGGTCCACGTCCGGTCGGTGACGGCGAGCTCGGCCGCCGTCGCCCGGACCGGCGACTCGGCGAACGACTCCGCGAGCTGCCTCGCGTCGACGAGCCCCTCGACACCCATCTCGCGGATCGCCGCCTGCGCGTTCTCGAGGTCGCGCTTGCGCTGGCGCTCGCGCTCGCGCGCCCCCGCGTCGACGGGCGGGATGTCGCCGAGGAGCTCGGCGGCCTCGTCGAGGAGCGGGACATCGGAGACCGTGAAAGGGGCGCCGCGCTCGCGGGCGAGGAGCGCGCGCTTCTCCGGCGACCACCTCGGCGTGAGGCTCGCGAGCCAGTTCGGCCTCGCGTAGAGGTCCTGGACGAGCTTCTGGGGCGTGAGCGGCATCCACGCCGTGTTGAGGGCGACCTTGACATCGTGCGCCGTGCGAACGTCTTCGCGCAGCAGCCCCAGGTCGGCCTCGTCGATGACGCGGCCGCGCTTGCGCAGCTCGGCGGCGAGGAGCTCGGCGATCGCGACGATCGCCGCCTTGTTGAACGTCACACGCGCGACGTTGTGCGGGCGGTGCGTCTCCCACGCGCGTTCCATCGCCGAGCGGACGAGGGATGCCGGCACGACGATGCGCTCGCCGTCGATCTCGACGACCTGGTCCTCGGTCGGCACGATCTGGCGGGACTTGACCGCGCGCTGGAGGAGCCGGGACATCTCGATCGAGCCCTTGAGCTCGGCGACCTCGGGCGCGTCGTCCTCCGTCGCCTCGACGCCGGGGAAGAGCGTCCCGAGCGACGCCGTCACGACGCCGGTCTCGCCGAGCGAGGGCAGGACGGCCTCGATGTATTCGACGAACGACCGTGAGGGCCCGACGATGAGGACGCCCGCGGAGGCGAGCCGCTCGCGATGCGAGTACAGGAGATAGGCGGCGCGGTGGAGCGCCACCGCGGTCTTCCCGGTCCCGGGACCGCCCTGGACGACGAGCGCCCCGTGCAGCTCGGAGCGGATGATGCGGTCCTGCTCGGCCTGGATCGTCGCGACGATGTCGTGCATGCGGCCCGTGCGCTCGGCGCGGAGCGCCGCGAGCAGCGCCGCCTCGCCCTGCAGCCCGCTCGCCTCCTCCGCGGTGAGGAGGGACTCGTCGAACACCTCGTCGTCGATCGCGACGACGTCGCGGCCGCGCGTGTGGAGGTGACGGCGGGCGCGAGCGCCGAGCGGCGTCGCCGCGGTCGCCTGATAGAACGCGCTCGCTTGCGGCACGCGCCAGTCGAGGAGGAGCGGTCGCTGGTCCTCGTCCCGCAGCCCGATGCGACCGATGTAGTGGTAGACCGGCTTGCCGTCGACGGGCTGGAGCTCGAGCCGACCGAAGGCGAGGCGCTCGTCGACTTCGCGGAGCTGCGCGATGCGGTCCTCATAGATGCGCGCGAAGGCGTCGCGCTCCGTGCGGCCCTGGTGCGAACCCCCCGGGTTCGTGGCGCGGACCGCCTCGAGCTCGCGCTGCACGGAGTCGCGGAGTGAATCGAGTCGCTCGTACAACCGGTGCACGTACGCTCGCTCGCGAGCGACCTCTCGTGAGGGCATCGCACTCCCTGGGTCCCGGAAATCGCGGACTGTCCATTGTAGTACGCGCGGGAGGCGGGGCCGTCCGTCAGCCGAGCGCGACCGGCCGCCCCGCGACGACCTCCCGGAGCGCACGAAGCCGCCGGAGCCCCTCGAGCTCGTCCGCCCGCTCGCGCTCGCGCCCGCGGCCGCTCAGGATGCGCTGCCGCGCGGCGGCGACGCGGCCGGCCTCGCGGATGTACGCCTTCATGGCGCCCGTCCGTCCGACGCTCCGCGCCCAGGCCTTCGCGCGGCGGCGTCCCGCCGGGGTGCCGAGCCAATCGATCTCCGCGACGTCGAGCCAGCCGGCCGCGGCGACCTCGGCGAGACGCTCGCGCGTGAGTCGCCACTCCTGCTTCCGCAGCCAGAGGACGAGGACGATCATGCCGACGAAGAGCGGGAACTGGATCGTGAAGTAGTACCCGAAGAAGTCGGTCACGACGAAGAGCGCGGCGTTCCAGAGCGCGTGGAGTCCGATCGCGGGGATGAGGCCGAGGATCGCGGCGCCGAGCGCTCCGAAGGCGCCCGCGCCACGCCGCACCGCGAAGCCGATGGCGATCCCCGTGCAGACGGTGAACATGACGTGCGCGAAGGGCGACATGATGCCGCGGACGAAGAAGAGCATCCCGACGTCGCCGCCCTCGACGATCTCGCTCCCGAAGTAGAGGACGTTCTCCGTGAATGCGAAACCGCCGGCGATCCAGGTCGCGTACACGGCCCCGTCGACGGGGCCGTCGAAGTGCCGCCTCGCCGCCCAGACGAGGAGCAGGAGGCCGAAGGCTTTCGCGATCTCCTCGACGAGCGGCGCCTGCACCGCGGCGCCGACGAATTCGGTCGCGTCGTTCGGGCCCCCGGCGAGTTCGATCCCGGCGTCGACGACGGCGCCGACGACGAGCGCGACGAGGACGCTCACGCCGGCGCCCCACAGGAATGCGAAGAGCAGTGCCGCGCGCGGCTCCGGCTCCCAGCGGTCCATCCACCAGGCGCCGAGCGCGACGATGCCGAGCGGAACGAGCGCCATGACCCCGGCGGCGATCGCGGAGGGCGCGCCGAGCGCGGCCGCGACGAGGTCGAAGGCGACGAGGAGCGCCCCGCCGGCGAGCACGATGCCGACGACCGCGAGCACGACCGCGCCTGCGCCGGAGGAGCGCCGGGGCGGGACGGGAGGCGGGGGCGTCACCGGCGTCGTCACGGCAACAGGCTACCGGCGCCTCCGCTCGCCGCCCGGGCGCGAGGTCGGCCGCGGATGTGCGACGCGCGCGCCGCGATGGCCCCGGTCGCGGGCATGACCGTAGGCTGAGGGCGATGTCCCCCACCGTGAGCGTGATCGTCCCGTCCTACAACGACGCGGCGATGCTCGAACAGTGCCTCGACGCCCTCGCGCGCCAGTCGCGCCCGGCGGATGAGCTCATCGTCGTCGACAACGGCAGCTCGGACTCGACCGTCGAGGTCGCGAGGCGCTTCGGCGCGCGCGTCGTCGCCGAGGCGAAGCGCGGGATCCCGCAGGCGACCGCCGCGGGATTCGATGCGGCGACGGGCGAGGTCCTCGGGCGCCTCGACGCGGACTCCGTCCCGCCCGGCGACTGGGTCGAGCGCGTCGAGCGCGCGTTCGCGCGGGAGCCGGACCTCGACGTGCTGTCGGGCCCCGGTCGCTTCTACGGCGGCTCGGAGTTCATCCACTGGTTCGCCGAGACGCTCTACATGCCGATGTACTACAACTTCGTCGCCTGGCTGCTCGGCCACGATGTCGTGTTCGGCTCGAACTTCGCGATCCGCCGCGAGGCGTGGCGGGAGCTGCGCCCCCGGTTCCATCGCGATCGACGCGACGTGCACGACGACCTCGATCTCACGATGAACCTCGTGCCGGGCATGGGCGTGCGCTTCGACCGCTCGCTCGTCGTCGGGGTCTCGGCGCGGCCGTTCGAGAGCTGGCCGCGCGCGTGGCGCGGCGCGCACATGGCGTTCATCACCGCCGCGGTCAACCACCGGGAGGAGTCGCTCGTCGAGCGGCGTCGCGCGTGGATCGCGAGCCGCGGCGCGGGCGACGTCTCCCTCGGCTTCGTCCGCGGCCGGTAGGCCGCGCCCGCGCTCGTCGGTCAGCGCGACTCGATGACGCGCACGAGGTCGCGGCTCAGCTGGTGCGGCGCCGTCTCGCAGGGGCTGTGGCCGGTCTCGTAGATCGCGACCTGCGCGCCGATGCGCCGCGCGAACGCCTCGTGGACGGAGATCGGCCACAAGTCGTGCGTACCGAAGGCGACGAGCTTCGGGATCTCGAGCGCGCGCACCTGAGCGTCGACATCCGGGGTGCGGCGCATGAGCGAGATGATGTCGTCGACGCTCGAGCGCCGAGTGAGCTCGAAGCGCTTGTGCACGAAGGCGACGCGGTGATCCGGGGCGCGGTTGAGGTTGTTCTTCACGCCCCAGATCATGATGCTCGCGCCCATCCGGCCGTTCGAGAAGTGCGAGATCGCGCCGACGCCGCCCTTGACGCGACGGAACGCCTGTCCCGGGAGCGGCGGGCAGCTCAGGAGCGTGAGTGAGGCGACGAGGTCGGGGCGGCGGACGGCGGTGAGCTGCGCGATCGTGCCGGCGAACGAGTAGCCGAGCACGTGCGCGGGCCGGCGTCCCGTCTCGATGACCGCGACGAGGTCGTCGACGAAGAGGTCGTGGTCGTAGCGGGGGCGCGGCGGGTCGAGGTGCTCGGGCCCCGCCTCGTGCGACTCGTACTGCCCCGCGAGATCGAAGCTCTCAACGCGGTACCCGGCGTGGTGGAGGAGCGGCGCCATGAGCGCGAAGTCCTCCTTCGAGCCCGTCACGCCCGGGATGAGGAGGATCCGCGGGCGGTCCGGGTCGCCGAGCGCGAACCCGGCGAGCCGCCCGCTCGGCGCGTCGAACCACACGCGCTCGACGCCGGGGGGCGGTTCGTCCCAGCGGACGTCGGTGATCGACTCGTCGAGGATCTGCGCGGTCGCGGGTGTGATGGTGCGGACGTCGGGAAGGTCACCGCCGAGGAGCGGCGTGCCGTCGATCACCACGCGGGGAGCCTACCCGATACACCGGCCGCGACTCGGGACCGCGCCGCGCAGCGGTCCACTGGACCGCTGCTCTCAGCGGAGCGCCCGCCTGCCGGCGGCGACGCGCCGCGCAGCGGTCCACTGGACCGCTGCTCCTAGCGGAGCGCGTCGCGCAACAGCCCCTCGATCGCCTGGACCTGCACGCTCGACTCCGCCGCGGCCTCCTCGTCGGAGCCGTCGAGCGCCCGCGCGGCGAGGCCGGCCTTGCTGCCGATGAGCTCCGCGATCCGCGCGTCGACCGTGTGGGCGGCGATGATCCGCCACGCGGTGACGGGCATCTCCTGACCGATGCGGTGGACGCGGTCGATCGCCTGCGTCTGCTCGGCGCTCGTCCACGAGAGCTCCGCGAGGACGACGTTCGAGGCGGCCTGGAGGTTGAGGCCGACGCCCGCCGCGAGCAGCGAGCACACGATGACCTGGACGTCCGGCTCGGTCGTGAACGAGTCGATCGCCTCCTGCCGCGCCTTCGCGGACTGGTCGCCGCGCACGGCGACCGCGCGGATGCCGAGGTGCTCGAAGTGCTCCTCGGCGCGATCCATGACGTCGATGTGCTTCGCGAAGAACACGACCTTGCCGACCGAGCGGGCGAGCTGGGCGGTGTAGTCGGCGGCGAGCGTCGCCTTCGCCTGGCCGATCCGCCGGACCATGGTGAAGACGTTCTCGCCCGTCGACTGGCCCTTCGACTCCTCGACCTCGGCGTGCGCGACGACGCGGATGAGGTCGTCGTCGCTCGCCTCGGGGCGGAGCGCCTTGAGCCGGTGGTAGCGGTCGAGGAGCCGCGAGACGAGCGCGGCCTCCGCGGCGCGGATGGAGCGGCCGATCTCGTCGTCGAGTTCGACGGGGATGTCGGCGATCCGCCGAGCGGGGATGTCGGCGGCGACGTCGACCTTCCGGCGCCGGACGATGCCCATGTCGACGACCGCTTGGCGTGCCGCGGCGAAGAAACCGGGATCGACGGGTGTCAGGCCGGTCTCCTCGAGCTTGGCCATGAGCGCGGGCGACGGTCGCTGGGCGCCCGACTTGTCCGGCTCGGTGATCCACCCGAGGTACTGCCAGATGGCGCGGAAGTCCTCGATCGTGTTGATGAGCGGCGTGCCCGTGAGCGCGATGAAGAGGGCGCTCGGATTCGTCGCCCGGATCGATCGGCTGAGCGCCATGACATGCTTCGAGCGCTCCGACTTGAGGTTCTTGATGAAGTGCGCCTCGTCGACGACCATGCCCTTGAAGCCGAAGCGGCTGAGCCACCCGACGTGCCGGTCGAGGATCTCGTAGTTGACGACGATGACGTCGGCGAACGCGTCGACGTCGTCGCCGTCGCCATGGACGACGCTCACCGTGCGGTTCGGGATCCACCGGCCGACCTCGCGCGCCCAGTTCGTCTTGACGACGTTCGGGACGACGGCGAGGAGCGGGAACGCCTTCGCGGCCTGGGCGCCGAGGAGCGCCTGTGCGGTCTTCCCGAGACCGGGCTCGTCGGCGAGGAGGAACGTGCGGTGCCCCTGGCGCACCTTCTCGATGAATCGCGCCTGGTGCGGCATGAGCTCGAGGTCGCCCGGCGCCTTGAGGGAGCCCGGCTCCGGGAGCTCCATGCTCGCCGCGGCGCCCCCCGCGCCCACCTCGAAGGAGCGGAAGAGCGGCTCGATGAGCTCCCAGTTCGCCAGGCGCCCGCTCGTCGGACGCTGGTGCTCGAACGCGCGGAAGTCGGGCGCGAGGAACGGGTTCGCGAGCTGCGCCTGCCGCACCGAAGCGGGGACGACCTGCCGCTCGACCTGCTTGTCGGCGGGCTTCGGCTCGTCCGCGATGACGAGCTCCTCGGGCGGGAGCTCGAGTCCCGCGGCGAGGAGCATGTCGCGCCGGAGCGCCTTCGCGGCGGGCGTGATCGGGGCGTCCTCGGAGAGGAGTCCGATGAGGCTCGTGTCGCGTGCGGCGGTCTTCGCGAGGATGCCGGCGAGGCCGTCGAGCCGCTTCTGCTCGTTCGCGCGCTCGGCGTCGCTCAGGTCCGGGTCGTTCTTCACGCGCGCCCGCTCCTCGCGAAGCAGGAGGGCGGCGACCTGGAATCTCGCCCGGTTCGCGGGCTTGAGCGGGCCCTTCTGGACGGCCGACTCGACCTCTCGTGCCGTGCGCGCGAGGATCGGGATGACGCCGACGTCATCGCCCGGGCGCGTGCGGCGGCGCGAGTGGCCGCGGGATGCCTGCCGAGTGCTCTCGGCCGTGATGGGTGCCACGAATGGTCTCCAGTGCGACGATTTCCCCTCGTCGCGCGGTGTGCGAATGGACCGACCGGGCGGCTCCCGCCCGGACCGGCGCCGTGCTGCTGACCAGACCCGGCTCGCGATTCCGCCGGTGGTCGCGCGCTGGCGCCGATGCCAGTGTACCGCCTCCGGATCGGAATGCCGCATGATCGAGGCGGCGCTATCGTCGAGTCGTGCAGCTCGAGCCCGCCGTGGAGCGCCTCGCGGCGCTCCTCGCGGTCCCGACCGTCTCGCGCGCCGACCCCGACGACACCGACTGGGGCGCGTTCGACCGCTTCCGAGCCGTGCTCGCGGCGCGGTTCCCGCGCGTGTTCTCGGCGCTCGACGTCGAACTCGTCGCTGGCCACACGTTGCTCGCGAGATGGGCCGGGGCGGATCCGGCCGCCGCGCCCGTCGTGCTCATGGCGCACCAGGACGTCGTCGACCCGGGCGACACGTCGGCCTGGCCGCACCCCGCGTTCGGCGGGCGGACGGTCGGCGAGGGAGCCGAGCGCGCGCTGTGGGGTCGTGGCGCGATCGACGACAAGGGCTCGCTCGCGGGGATCCTCGAAGCGGTCGATGGCGCGCTCGCCGAGGGTCGCAGGCCGAGCCGGGACGTCTGGCTCGTGTTCGGGCACGACGAGGAGACCGCCGGCTCCGGCGCCGCGGCCGCCGCCGGCGAGCTCGAGCGCCGCGGCGTGCGTCCGGCCTTCGTCCTCGACGAGGGCGGCGCGATCGTCGAGGGCTTCCTCCCCGGCGTCGACGCGCCGCTCGCGGCCGTCGGACTCAGCGAGAAGGGCATCGTGACGATCCGTCTCTCCGTCGAGGAGGCGGGCGGCCACGCGTCGACACCGCCCCGTGTGTCGGCGATCGGGCGGCTCGCTCGAGCGATCGCCCGCATGGACGCGCGCCCCTTCCCCGCTCGCCTCACCGCGACGACGCGAGCGATGTTCCGAGCCGCCGGCTCCCGTGCCAAGGGCGCGCTCGGGTGGGTCTACCGGCACCCCGGCGTCTGCGCGCCCCTCCTGCTCGCCGCGCTCCGCCGGTCGGGGCCCGAGGGCGACGCGATGACGAGGACGACCCGCGTGGCGACGATGATCGAGGGCGGGCACGCCCGGAACGCGATCCCCGAGCGCGCGAGCGCGATCGTCAATCTCCGCGTCATCCCCGGCTCGAGCGTCGAAGCCGCGATCGAGCACCTCCGCTCGGCGATCGACGACCCGCGCGTGCGGATCGAGACGCTCCAGGCCGCCGAGCCGGCGCCCGTCTCGCCGACGAGCGGGTTCGGATGGGACGTCATTCGCGCGACGCTCGCCGAGGTCCGGCCGGATGCCGTGCTCACGCCGTACACGCAGAACGGCGCGACCGACAGCAGGCACTTCACGCGCATCGCCGACGCGGTGTACCGATTCACGCCCTTCGATCTGACCGACGCGGAGCGCGCCGCGCTGCACGCCGTCGGCGAGCGCATTCGCGTCGACGCCTACCTGCGCGGCGTCGAGTTCTACCGGGCCCTCGTCGCCCGACTCTGATTAGGGTGTGGGCGTGCACGCGGAATCGGTCGCGCTCGCCGTCGACTTCGGCGGCACGAAGGTCGAGGCGGCGCTCGTCGACGCGGGCGGCTCGATCGAGCCCGGGTCGCGGCACCGCGCCCCGACCGGGCACGCGGCCGCGTCACGGCAGCTCGAGGCGTCGGTCGCGAGCGTCGTCGAGCGAGCACTCGACGGGCTCGGCGATCGCGCGCTCGCCGGCGTCGGGATCGGCTCCGCCGGACCCGTGTCGCTCGCTCGCGGCACCGTGTCGCCCCTCAACGTCCCGGCCTGGCGCGAGTACCCGCTCCGCGCGCTCCTCGAGCGACTCGTGCCGGGCGCGCCCGTCGCGCTCCGCATCGACGGCGAGGCGATCGCGCTCGCCGAGCACTGGGTCGGCGCGGCACGGGGAGCGCGGGACGTCCTCGGCATGGTCGTGTCGACGGGCGTCGGCGGTGGGCTCATGCTCGGCGGACGGACCGTGGCCGGCGCCGACGGGAACGCGGGCCACATCGGCCACGTCGCGGTCGGCGGCGCGGACGTGCGATGCGCGTGCGGCGGGCTCGGCTGCGTCGAGGCGGTCGCCTCGGGGCCCAACACCGTCGAATGGGCGCGCGACCAGGGCTGGCGCGGCTCGACCGGTGAGGCGCTCGGGCGCGCGGCGCGAGCGGGCGATCCGATCGCCATCCGGGCGGTTCGGCGTTCCGCGCACGCGATCGGCCGAGCCCTCGCCTCGACCGCAGCGCTCACGGGGATCGAGCTCGTCGTCGTCGGCGGCGGGTTCTCCCGGGTCGCGCCCGACTACATCGACCTCGTCCGGGAACCGCTCGCGGAGCACCGCTGGTCGTTCGTCCGGGACCTCCGCGTCGTGCCGGCGGCGCTCGGCGACGAGGCGCCGCTCATCGGGGCGGGCGGGTTCGTGTTCCGCGCCGAGCTCCTCGGCTAGGCGGAGAGGCCGAGGAGGCGGCGTGCTTCGCGCTCGTCGACCTGCATCCGGTCGATGAGCGCGTCGACGCCGCCGAACCGCTCGATGCCGCGAATGCGCTCCGCGAACTCGACGCGGGCGGTCCGACCGTAGATGTCGAAGTCCTGGTCGAGGGCGTGCGCCTCGACGCGGCGTCGCGCGACGTCGCCGAACGTCGGGTTGTCGCTCACCGAGATCGCCGCCGGGTACCGATCCGCGCCGAGCACGAGGTAGCCCGCGTAGACGCCGTCCGCGGGTACGACGCCGATCGCGTCGTGGGCGAGGTTCGCGGTGGGATAGCCGAGGTCGCGGCCCCGGGCGTTGCCGCGCACGACCTCCCCCTCGACCGACGGGAGCGAGCCGAGCAGGAGCGCCGCCTCGGCGACGCGCCCATCGGCGATGCGCCGGCGGATCTCGCTTGAGGAGACGCGCGCGGCGAGCGGCGCGCCGACGTCGTCGATGATCTCGGTCTCGAAGCCGAGATCGTGTCCGAGCCGCTCGAGGAGCTCGGGGTCGCCGAGGCCGCCCGCGCCGAAGCGGAAGTCGGAGCCGACGAGCACGAGTCTCGCCGCGAGCCCGTCGATGAGCACTTCCCGCACGAAGTCCTCGGCGGGCTGGAGCGCGCGCCGACCGTCGAAGTCGAGGACCACCGCGACATCGATGCCCGTCTCGCCGATGAGCTCGAGGCGCCGCTCGAGGCTCGTGAGCGCGGGCGGCGCTATCTCGGGGCGGAGGAACACGAGCGGGTTGCGGTCGAAGGTCACGGCCGCCGCTTCGACGCCGCGAGCGCGAGCACGATCGACCGTGCGCCGCAGCACCGCTCGGTGCCCGAGGTGGACGCCGTCGAACTTCCCGATCGTCACGACGCTCGCCCGGCTGAGGGGCATCGCGAACGGCTCGCGCTCGACCCTCACTCGCCCGCTCCCGTCGCGACGGCGCGCCGCTCGTCGGCGGTCGCGCGGGCGTTCCTGCCGCGAGCGAGCCACAGGAGCCCGAGGACGGGCAGGACGAGCGGGATGAGGAGGTACCCGATGCCGAACCCGGACCACACGGTCGGCTCGGGGAACAGCTCGGGGCGGATGAGGCTGAACGTCCCGATCGCGAGCACGCCGAGGAGCTCGAACCCGATCGTCGCCCAGGCGACGGGGCGCCACGCCCGCCCTCGCGCGACGAGGGCGATCGTCGCGAGGACGTACACACCGGCCGCGACGGCGGAGAGCGAGTACGCGAGCGGCGCGCTCTCGAATTTCGTCGCGATCTGGAAGATCGAGCGGCCGAGCGCCGCGAGCGCGAGGATGCCGTAGACGACGACGAGGATCCGGCCGATCCCCCGCATTCGCGGAGCCGAGGTGGAGGACATCGGCTCCAAGGCTACGCGACCTGGAAGAACCAGATCGTGTGCATGCGCCACACCATGACGGCGATCGCGAGCGCCGCCGTCGCCATGACGAGCGTGCTCCAGCGCGAGCGCTCGACGAGCGCCCACACGGCCGCCGCGGGAGGGATGATCGCGGCCGTCACGAGGTACATCCAGAACTCGAGGCCGCTGCCCGCCGGCACGTTGCCGAATGCGGGCGCGGCGATCGCGACGACGATCTGCGCGACGAGGAGGAGCTCGACGAGCGCGAGGCCCGCGAGCGTGTAGTCGTTCGGGCCCCGACCGGCGATGGCGAATCCGACGCATGCGAGGCCGACGAGGAGCGCGACCGCGACCTGCGCCCACGTGAACCACTCGATCATGCCGTCACCGGAAAGTTCGTGAGCACGCGCGTCCTCCCGCCCGCCACCGCGACGAGCCCGACCAGTCTCCCATCCGGCCCGATCGCGGCGGCCGTCGCGGCGTCTGGCGCGTCGACGACGAGCCGCTTGCCGTCCGCGAGGTCCCGTGCCGCGGCGTGGTCGAGCTCGATCGTGGGGAAGAGGCGCGCGGCGACCTCCGCGGGGTCGAGCAGCGGGCCCGGGAGCGGCTCGCCCCACTCGGGCACTTGGAGCGCCTCCGCGACGGAGAAGGGGCCGACGTCGGTGCGGCGAAGCGCCGTGACGTGCCCGCCGACGCCGAGGGAGGCGCCGAGGTCGCGCGCGAGCGCGCGGACGTACGTCCCGGTCGAGCACGCGACGCGGACGTCGAGGTCGATCGCGTCCGCTTCCCGGCGTCGTGCGAGGACGTCGAAGGCGTGGATCGTGACGGGTCGGGCGTCGAGCTCGACCGCCTCCCCCGCGCGCACGCGGTCGTACGCTCGCCGCCCATCGACCTTGATCGCGCTCACGGCATTCGGGCGCTGGAGGATGTCGCCGGTCAGCGCGGCGACGCCCGCGTCGATCGCGTCATCGGTGACGGCGTCGAGCGCGGCGCGCGACGCGCGCGCGAGCACCTCGCCGTCGGCGTCGTCGCTCGTCGTCGTCGTGCCGAGTCGGATCGTCGCCTCGTACGTCTTGCCGAGTCCGACGAGGTGCGTCAGGAGCCTCGTCGACGCGCCGACGCCGAGGATGAGGAGCCCCGTCGCCATCGGGTCGAGCGTCCCCGCGTGACCGACCTTCTTCGTGCCGAGCGCGCGTCGCACCCGCGCGACGACGTCGTGCGAGGTGATGCCGCCGGGTTTGTCGAGGAGGGCGATGCCGGTCGTCACGCTCTCAGGCTAGGCGCTCGCGACCGCGGTCCTCGACGCGCTCGCGCTCGAAGACGGCGGCGGCCATGACCGCGTCGAAGAGGTCGAGCACGGCGTGCGGGATGTCCGCGAGCGGCGTCGCGAGCGCGACGAGGGCGACGTGCTTCGTGTCCGGCACGGGCACCCAGTACTCCGCGACGAGCCGGCGCGCTTCGAGCCCGGCCTCGGCGCCCTGCGGTCCTTGGGATTCGACGACGCGATGCGTTCGGAGCGCCGGCGTCCCCGCTGCGGGGCGGCGAGCGACGGACGCGCCGTGCCGTGCGGTCGCGGCGTGCTCGAGCGCGTCGAGGACCGCGGCGGCGGTCGTGCCGACGGCGGGGGCGACGTGGATCCGCTCGGCCGGGAAGACCGTGAGGACGACGGGCGCGGGGATGCGCGCGGGCAACCGGGTCGCGATCGCGAGCGCGACGGCACCGCCCGCGCGGGCGTGTGCCGCCGCGGCGAGGACGTCCCGCCGAGCGCGTGCTCGAGCGGCAGCGTCCTCGTCCCGTCTGCCGATCGTCGCGCGGAGCATGCGGTCGATCGACGCGCGCGTACCGGACTCGAGGTCGATGTCCCACCAGGCGCCGTCGAGACGCAACCGGAATGCGAGGGGGTCGCTCACCGCGCGCCCGCGCCTGGGCCGAATGCGGCCCGGACGTCGGCGAGCACGACGCCCTCCGAGACGAACGGGATCCAGCCGCCGGGCATGAGCGCCTCGGCGGCCGCGGCGAGCGAGACGCTTCGTTCGGGATCGTCGGCCTCGAGCGCGACGATCGTGATCGTGTTCGCCGGGAGGGGCGCGTGCGCCCACGCGGCCTCGCCGATCCGCTCGAGCTCGGCGGCCGGGAGCGCGCCGCTCGCGTCGACGAGGAGCGTCATGACGAGCCCGCACGAGAGGCCGTCGGGATGGAACCAGAGCTCATCGACGGCGACGACGACGGGGCTAGCGCCCTCGATCGCGGCGCGGAGCGGCGCAAGGTCGCTCGGTCCCACGAACTCCGCGGCGAAGGGGCAGGGCAGCCGCGCTCCCGAACCGCAAGCGGCGAGCGGAAGCGAGGCGAGCGGGAGTGCGACGATCGCGATCGCCGCGAGGAGCGTCCGGCGTCGCCTGCCCATCACTCCGCCCACGCGTAATACCCGACGGTCTGCGCGGTTCCCGACCGCGGGAAGAAGTCGAGCAGGTCGGGAAACGCGCCCCCGATCGCGGGGGCGTGGGCGCGGAGCGTCTCGCTGTAGCGCCGCGCGTCGTGGGTGCTGCCGATGCGGTCGCCGGGCGCGACCGACGGCGCGGTGATCGTCGTCCAGTTCGGTCGTTCGCGCGGCGAGCCGGTCCCGCCGATCGCGGTGTCGAGCGCGGGGACGGGGTCGCCGAGGTGCTGCACGGAGACGACGGTGACGTCGGGCGGGATCGGCATGTTGTCGATCGGCGCGCCGGCGACGATGATCGCGTCCCACGCCAAGTCGCGGTTGTAGGCCGCCAGGTGGCCCGCGACGATGCCGCCCTGACTGAATCCGACGAGCATGACCGGATCGTCCGGCGTCGCTCCCGCGGCGCGGAGCGCGTCGAGGACCGCGCGTTCGTACTGCGTCGGCAGCGCGGGGGCGAGCATGAGGGCGAGATTCGAGTCGAGGTCGTTCGTCGCACCGTCGTCGTGCCCGAGGATTCCGGTCGCCCACTCTCGCGTGCTCGGCAGCACGGCTCGCCACCGGACCGTGCCGTCCTCGGCGACGAGCCTCGTGATCTTCACGACCGTGCGCTCCGGCGCGCCGTCCGGACCCCCGAGCCGGTCGACCTCGGCGCTCTCCTCGAGGGCGTCGGCGAGTCGCCGACTGCCCGCGCGCGGCACGAAGTCGGAGCCGGAGGGGCTCCAGCGCGCGACGACGGGCGGGCGGGCGAGGACGTCGGAGAGGACGCTCACGAGCACGAACGTCGCGAGGAGCGTGACGAGCGCGGCGGTGAGGAGCGGACCGAGGGGGCCGAGGACGACCCCGAGGAGGGCGCCCCCGATCGAGCCCACGACGACGAGGATCGTCGTGAAGCCGAGGACGGCGAGGACGCCGTCCACGATCGCTCGGCTTCGCGCGACGGCCGAGTCGAGGACGGCCTCGAATCTCGCGGCGAGCGTGCCGAGCCACGCCCCGATCTCGTCGACGAGCGCGTCGATCGGGGCCGCGAAGGGATCGCTCGCGCCCGAGAGCACGGACTCGATGCGCGCGATCGCGAGGACGGCCGCTTCGTCGACGTCGCGCCGCGCGGCCTCGATCTCGGCGAGCGCGTCGAGCGCGGGCGCGTCGAGCTCGCGGCGACGGTCCTCGGCGGCGGCGATACGGTCGTGCGCCGCCTGGAGCGCGATCGCGAAGTCGACGAGGGCGAACGCGGTCCCGGCGTGCCGGCGGTGCGCCTCATCGAGTTCGGTCGCGGCGCGCGCGGCACGCTGCTCAATGGCTTCGATCGAGGTCGCGCGACTCTCGAGGAGGAGGGCGCGGAGCGCCGCGGCGGCGTCGGCGAGCGCGTGGGCGGAGTGCGCGTGCCGCTCGGCCCGATCGAGGAGGAGCGCGGGCGAGCCGCCGAGCGCGCTCATCCCACCGGTCCCGTCGCTGCGGCTCGGCGCGCCAGATCGCGATCGAGCTCGGCGTGCGTGTCCGCGATCGAGACGATCGCGTCGGCGAGGAAGGTCACGCGGTCGCGCAGTCGGGCGCGCGCGATCGTCCACTCGAGACCGGACTCGCGGACCCTCGTGGCGAGCGCGGGATGCCCCGTCGCGTCCGCCGCGTCCTCGTCGAGCGGCGGAACCCGGTCGAGCTCCTCGCACACGGCCGCGAGCGCCCGAGCGCTCGCACGGAGCGCGTCGAGGTCGATGCAGAGGTCCATCGCGTTCGCTCCCGGAGCGGCCCGCATTCCCGTCCCTCCCCGGTTCAGCTCGAGATCGCCGTCGCGAGGCCCTCGTCGGTCTGCCGGAGCGCCTCCGCGGCACGCGCGAGGAACTGCGAGAGGCCGTCGAGCGCCGACACCGTCTGCGTCGCGCCGTGGGTGAACCGGTCGAAGGTCGACTGGAATGCGCCCGAGGCGGCGTCGGTGACGAAGCCGCCGCTCACGAGCGCGGCGATGAGGTGCTGGAGCGACGAGAGCTGCGATGTGAGCTCCTCCTTGCCGTGCACGAGTCGCGACGCCGCGTCCTCGATGTCGGCGTACGTGACGTTGAGATTGGCCATGGTCCTGTCCGATCGGTCGCGAGGGCGGTTCCCCCGATTCCGGCGAGGCTAGGGCGCCCCGGGCGCGCGGCCCATCCCCGAGCCCGCCCTTGGGGACGACGTCACCCCTCCCCCGCGATGTGAGGGAGTTGGACGCGAATCGCGATCCCGCGCTCGACGTGGAGGCCGCGACCGACCGGGTAGTCGGCTCGAGGCGTCCGCGCGACGGGTGTCCTGAGCAGGAGGTCGCCGTCGGCGGCGTCGGGTTGGAGGAGGAGCCCGCGGCGTGCGTGCTTGACGTCGGCGAGGAGCGGCCAGGAGCCGCTCCAGCCGGCCGTCTCGTTCTCCGCGAGGAGGAAGTGGCCGTGGCGCTTGACGTGCTTGACGAGCTCGACGATCGTCGCGTCGGCCGGGGTGTGCAGGAAGTCGGCGATCCCCTCGACGACGATGACGTGACGTGCGTCGTCGCCGGCGGCGATCCGCGCGCACAGGTCCTTCGCGAGCGCCGCGACGTCCTCGACGGTGCCCGCTCGCGCCGTGAACGCCGTCTCCCGGCCGACGACGGAGCGCGCGCTCCCGAGATAGCTGCACGTCCGCCGCGGATCGAAGTCGTGCACGGCTCGCGTGAGCCAGCGGAGGGCATTCGTCCGGCCGCTCCGGGGTGGGCCGGCGAGCAGCAGGACGCCGTCCGGCTCGAAGCCCGTCAGGGCGAGCGTCTCGTCGGAGACACCGAGGACGGGCCGG
>Ga0182743_1000653_pt1 | contig 40277 bp, 32 predicted proteins | sample eDN3rd30CKraftOP_FD_128522 | JGI IMG/M metagenome (GOLD analysis project Ga0182743, IMG submission 128522) | Enriched Organic Plus compost microbial communities from Emeryville, California, USA - eDNA 3rd pass 30_C Kraft OP (version 2) (version 2) ... | reverse complement strand
TCCTCCTGCCCGAAAGCATAGAGCACGAAATTTATCTTTTCCCCACCCACGTGGGTGGCGGTCGCAACCCGGCTCGGAACTAGCTTCCGGTCAGGGACAGAGGAGGAACCTGCATGCGCGATTCCGGATTGACCACAGGGGAGCGGATCGACCGGGCCGATGCCGGCCCGGCGATCCACCGCATGCGGCTGCGCACCGTCGAGGACCGGCTGAAGCTGGAAGCGATGGACCCGGCCAGCATGCTGCCCGACGACAGCATCCACGGCTGCATCGCCGCGGCGGCGGCTGTCGAGCCGAAGAAGCCCGCGATCATCTTCATGCCGGGTGCCGAGACCGCAGAGGCCATTCCCGTCAGCTATGCCGAGCATCTGGACCAGATCGAAAGGGCGGCGGTGCTGTTTCACCAGTCGGCCAATCCGGATGGCGGCGGCCGCCCGCCGGTGGTTTCGGTGATCGCTCCGCTGCACCCGCTGGCCATGGCCGCGACCTGGGGCGCGCAGTCGGTGGGCCTGGTCAATCCGATCAACCCCTTCCTTGCCCCCGCGGGCGTCGCGGCGCTTCTGAAGGCGGCGGGAACCGATATCCTGGTCTGCGCCACATCGGCGCTGGGGCAGGGCGTCTGGGATCAGCTTGACGAACTGCTGGAGGCCGCTCCGGAGCTGCGGGCGGTGTTCCTGATCGGCGATCCCGATGATCCCCGGTCGCTTGAACGCGCCCTGGCAACTGTGGACCGCAGCCGCTTCGCCGCGCTGCCTCGGCGCGGCGGCGATGACGAATGCACGCTGATGCCGACCGGCGGCACCACCGGCGCCCCGAAGCTGGTCCGGCACACCCATATCAAGACCCTGCTGAACGCCTGGATGATGGGCGCGCTGATGGGCAGCGCGCGCGAGGATGTCGTGGGCCAGGGCATGCCGCATTTCCACGTCGGCGGCCTGGTCTGCGCGGCGTTGCGGGCCCTGATCTTTGGGCAGACGGTGGTCCTGATGTCGCCCGACGGCTATCGCAACAGCCAGGTCGTCGCGCGCTTCTGGCAGATCGCCAAGACATTCGGCCTGACCAATGTCATCGCCACGCCGACCAGCGCCGCAGCCTTCATGAACCTGCCGGATGCCGCAGAAGGCCATGGCAGCATCCACACTTTCGCCTGTGGCGGCGCCACCATCCCGGTCGAACTGCTGCACGGCTTTCATGCCAAGTTCGGCATCTATCTGCGCGAGGTCTGGGGCATGACCGAATTCCACGGCGTGGTCTGCGGCCATCCCGACGACGGCAGGATGCCCCGGCTGGGATCGACCGGGCGGGCGCATCCCTGGCATGAGGTGAAGGCTTTCAAGCTGGACGGGAGCCGCTTTCTGGGAGAATGCGCGCCGGGCGAGCAGGGCGTGCTGGTCGTCCGGGGCGCCTGCGTCGGCGAAGGTTACCACGGCGACGGCGCGGATGAGCTTTTCGTCACCGATGCCCCCGGACAAGAGGTCTGGGGCATGACCGGCGATCTCGGGACCGTCGATGCGGACGGCTATGTCTGGATCCACGGCCGCGAAAAGGATCTCATCATCCGGGGCGGGGCCAATATCGATCCGAAGGTGATCGAGGAGGCGCTGCAAAAGCACCCCGCCGTGCTGATCCCGGTGGGCATCGGCTATCCCGATCCCCGGCTTGGGGAAAAGCCCATGGCTTTCGTGCAGTTGCGGAAAGGATGCAGCGCGACCGAGGACGAGTTGATGGCCGTCGCCGCCGCCCATATCGCCGAACGCGCCGCCCTGCCCTGCCGGGTCTCGATCCTCGACCGCCTGCCGATCACCGGGGCGGGCAAGCTGGACAAGCCCGCGCTGCGCCACCGCGCGATCGAGGACGCCGTTGCTGCCGAGCTGCGGCAGCTCTTTCCCGGGATTTCGCCGCGGATCCGGGTCGATGCGCTCAACAAGCGTCCCGTCGCGCTGGTCGCCGGGCTGGGCCCCGTGCTGCGGGACGACGCGCAGCGCCAGGCCTTCAAGCGTGCATTCGCACCCTATGCGTTCACCGTCGAGGCCCGGGACTAGCGCCGGACCGGCCACCTCCCTGCCCGTCACAAAAGGAAGAATTGGAACAAGAATGGCATATCTGCAGCCCCGCTCCGAATTGCGAACCCACAGCGTCGAAAACCAGTCCGGGCCGCTGGAAGGTCTCAACGCATTTGAAAACGACATCGTCCTGAAGGAAGCGGTCCGGCGCGGCGGCGCCAGCTGGGCCGAGGCCAATCTGACCAGCCTCGGGGCCAAGATATATGACCCCACCTGGATGGAGCGCGCCGAACTGGCGAACCGGGTGACGCCCGAGCTCAAGCGGTTCGACCGGTTCGGCAGGCGCGTCGATACGGTCGAGTTCCACCCGGCCTATCACGACATCATCGGCATGGCCTTCCAGCACGACCTGCACGCCCTTGCGGCGCGGGACAGCCGGCGGGGCGCCCATGTCGCGCGCAGCGCGGCCGAACTGATGTTCGCCCAGCTGGAATGCGGGGTCCTGTGCCCGATCGACATCACCTATGGCGTCATTCCGATGCTGCGCATGCATCAGCCGGACCTGGCCGAACAATGGGTGCCGCTGATGCTGTCCCAGGACTACGATCCGCGGCCGATTCCGCATTGGGAAAAGACCGGCGTGACCATCGCTTTCACCTCGACCGAAAAGCAGGGCGGCTCGGACATCCGCCGCAACTCGACCTTTGCCACCCCTGTCGGGGAACCGGGGCCCGGCCGGGAATACCTGATCCGCGGGCACAAGTGGTTCTGCTCGGCCGCCGGGGCCGACGTGATCTTCGTCGTGGCGCAGGCCGAAAAGGGGCCGTCCTGCTTTCTCGTGCCGCGCTGGCTGCCCGACGGCAGCCGCAATCCGATCCAGCTGGAACGGCTGAAAGAAAAGATGGGCAACCGTTCGAACGCCTCGACCGAGCTGGAGTTCGAGAACACCCATGGCTGGATGGTCGGAGAGGAAGGCCGCGGCATTCCGACGGTGATGGAGTTCATGCGCCACACCCGGTTGGGTTGCGGCTTCATTCCCGCCGGCATCATGCGCATGGCGCTGACGCAGTCGATCCACCACACCCGCCACCGCTCGGCCTTCCAGCGCCGCCTGGTGGACCAGCCGCTGATGCGCAACGTGCTGGCCGACCTGGCCATCGAATCCGAGGCAGCGACCACGCTGATGATGCGGGTGGCCGAATCCTTCGACGCCCACGCGCAAGACCCGCACGAACGCGCCTTCGGCCGGATTTCGGTCGCGGTCGGCAAATACTGGATCAACAAGCGCGTCGTGCCCTTTGTCCATGAATGCATGGATACCCACGGCGGCGCCGGCTATATTGAGGAATCGCCGATCGCGCGCTATTTCCGGGAAAGCCCGCTGAACGGCATCTGGGAAGGCCCCGGCAATGTCATCAGCCTGGACATCCTGCGCGCCTTCCGGCGCGAGCCCGAGTCGGGCGAGGCGTTCTTTGCCGAACTGAACCGGGTCAAGGGCGAGAGCGCGCCGCTCGACGCGGAAATCCGCGACCTGGCCCAGCGGGTGCGGGATTCGGAACTGTCGGACCTGACGGCCCGCCATCTGGCAGAAAGGATGGCGATCGCTTTGCAGGCCAGCCTGCTGCTGCGCCACGCCCCCGAGGCGGTGTCCGACGCCTTCCTGCGCACCAGGCTTTGCCGCGAGGGCGGCACCTGCTTCGGCGCCTTGCCCGCCGACATCAAGTTCGACGCCATTCTTGAACGCGCATTGCCGGAATGACGGCACGGGCTGCATGGGAGGACAAGCGATGCGCATGACATCGGTATTGCACAACTGCGAAAAACTGCACGCGGCCGCGCCCGCGGCGATCCATGGCAACAGGATCACCACCTGGAAGGAGCTGGTCGGCCGCGTCCGCCGCCAGGCGGGCATGTTCACCGCGCTGGGTGTCAGGCCGGGCGACCGGGTGGCGGTGCTGGCGCTGAACAACGACCGTTATTTCGAGCTGCTCTATTCGGTCCCGTGGATGGGCGGGGCCATCGTGCCGCTGAACACCCGCTGGTCGCTGGACGAGCTTGACCGCGCCATCAAGGATTGCGGCCCGTCGATCCTGGTGGCGGACGACGCCTTCCTGGACATGGCGCGCCAGCTGATCGCGGACAATCCCGGCCTGCGGGGCATCTTCATCGGCGAGGCGCCCTGCCCCGAGGGCTTCCTTGGTCTGGAATCAGAGTGCGAGCGCCATGCGCCGGTCGATGAGCACCAGGGCTCCGGCGACGACATCTGGGGGATCATGTATACCGGCGGCACGACCGGCCACCCCAAGGGGGTCACGCTGAGCCATACCAACGTGTTCCTTGCCGGGCTGTTTCTGCTTTCGACCTGCGGCTATACCGATGCGACGCGCTATCTGCATATCTGCGGGTTCTTCCACATCATCTCCACCATGCCGCTGGTCGCCATCTCGGTCGCGGGCGGCTGCCACGTGATCGAACCGAAGTTCGATCCCGTCCCGACCATGGCGGTGATCGAAAGGCACAAGGCCAATGCATCGACCTTCGTGCCGACCATGATCAACATGATGCTGCATCATCCGGAATTCGACCGCTATGACCTGACCAGCATGGGGAAGTGCATCTATGGCGGATCGCCCATTCCCGACGTGCTGATCGAACTGATGATCCAAAAGCTGCCGACCTGGGAATTCATCCAGGGCTATGGCCAGACCGAGGTGGCCGGAATCCTGACCTGCCTGCCCTGGGCGGCGCATTTCGGCGAAGGCTCTGCCAACAAGCGCCGGGCCACCGGCCGCAGCGTCTATGGCGCGCATTTCAAGCTGGTCGATCCCGATGGCAACGAAGTCCCGGCCGGGGTGTCGGGCGAGGTGGTGGTGCGCGGCCTCAACGTGATGAAGGGCTATTGGAACAACCCCAAGGCCACCGGCGAGGCGATCCGCGACGGCTGGCTTCATACCGGCGACGTCGCCGTGATGGACGAGGACGGCTATATCACCGTCGTCGACCGCCTGAAGGACATGATAGTCTCGGGCGGCGAGAATGTCTATTCGGTCGAGGTGGAGAACGCGATCCGCTCGCATCCCGCCGTGCAGGAATGCGCCGTCATCGGCCGTCCCGATCCGCGCTGGGGCGAGGCGGTCCATGCGGTCGTCGTGCTGAAGCCCGGCCAGACCGCCTGCGAAAGCGAGCTGATCGCCCACAGCCACAGCCGCATCGCCAATTACAAATGCCCCCGCTCGGTCGAGATTCTGGAGGAAATGCCCATGTCGGCGGCGGGCAAGATCCAGAAGGGGCATCTGCGCGAACGCTTCTGGGCAGAGCAAAAGCGCAGCGTTCACTAGCTTTTTCGACAGCCTGCGGAACGCTCATCAAAACTGGGAGGATATAATGAGCAAATGTTTTCTTGCCGCGCTGGCACTGGCCGGAACGGCAATGCTCGCGCCGCCCGAGGCGCGCGCCGAGGAGGTTCTGAAGATCGGCGCCCTGCTGATCGACACCGGCCCGCTTGCCGGCTTCTACGAAGGCCATGCCAGGGCGCTCGAGCTTGCCGAAACCGACCTGAATGAAAACCGCGCGCCGGGCGCGCCCCGGATCGAGATCCGCCGCGCGACCTATGCGGGCACGCCGGAAACGGCATTGCAAGCCGCGTCGCGGCTGGCCAAAGAGGACGGGGTGCAGGTCATCACCGGCATGATGCCTTCGTCCACCTCGATCATCCTTGCCGCGCGGGCCGAGGCCCTGAACGTCGCCGTGCTGGACGGCTTTGCGCAGGCCGCATCCCTGACCGGCGAGCATTGCCGCAAGAACTACTTCCATATCGCCACCACCGACCACCTGGTGCTGAGCGCCTATGACCAAATGATCGCCGAGAAGGGCCCGATCTCCTGGGACATCCTTGCCGCCGATTACACGACCGGCCGCAATGCCTCGGAATCCTTCCAGAAGATGGCGGCCGCACATGGCGCTTCGATCGGCTATGTCGCCTATGCACCGCTGGGGACGAGCGATTTCGGCACGTCGATCACCCAACTGGCGGCCTCGCCCTCCAAGGGGCTGTTCATCTCGACCTTCGGGTCGGATGCGATCAGTTTTGCCAAGCAACAGCGCCAATTCAAGCTGGACCAGAAATACGACATCATCCTGGGCCATAGCTATATCACCCGCACGACACTGGGCGGCCAGGCGGACAACGTGATCGGGAACTACCAAACCTTCGGCTGGCTTGCCGACTTCCCGACCGAGGACAGCAGGACATTCGCGGACCGCTATGCGGACAAGTTCGACGCGATTCCCGATTATGTCGCGGCCGATCAATATATCGCGGTGCAGGCGGCCCAGGCGGCCGCACAAAAGGCCGGAAGCCTCCAGGCCGCGGACATCGCTTCCGCCCTTTCCGGCCTGACCTTCCGGTCGCTGCTGGGAGAATCGACGATCCGGGCCGAAGACCACCAACTGCTGCGTCCCGTGGTGATTTCCCAGGTCGTGATGACGGACGGAAAACCCGACCTTGCCGTCCAGACCATCGTTCCCTGGGAAAAGGTGGCCGGAAACCCGAACCCGGAGTGCAAGCTCGGCAGCGCTTCGTGATCCTGACCGGACCGCTGCAAGGACAATTGTGCCGCATTCATGATGCGGCACATTCTGGTAAACGCTTGGCCAGAGCAGCGCGAACAGCCCCTCTGGGGCGAATTGCCCCGGCCCAGGAATGCAGGCCCGCCCCTCGCCAGCGGCCGGGAATGCGCCAGGCTGGCCCGGCCTGCAGTTCTTCGTTGCAGAGGCATCGGTGCGGGCAGAAATCGGCCCATGCAGCGGCGGGGCTTGCTATTTGTTTGCATGCTTACCATACTCCTCGAAAATCAATTCCCGAAGCCGGTGCAAGAGGCGAGCATGCTGCAAGACCCCGTCCTCGTGGACGATACCAATCCGCGGGTAGCCGTCATCCGGCTGAACCGTCCCGAGCGGCTGAATGCCTTCGACGACGCTGCGGTCGATGCGTTCTTTGCCGCGCTCGACCGGGTCGGCACCTCGGAAGCCAGCGCCGTCATCGTCACCGGCGAGGGGCGCGGCTTCTGCGCGGGATTCGACCTAAAGGCTGCGGATGAAACCAGCAGCGATGCGGTCGAAACCGCCGCGCATTGGACAGGCCGCCAGGAGCATTTCGCCGGGCTGGTCACGCGGCTGCGGGCGCTGCGCCAGCCAGTGATCGCCGCGGTCAATGGTCCGGCCTGCGGCGCCGGGCTGGGCCTGGCGCTGGGTTGCGACCTGCGCATCTGTTCGGACCGGGCGAAATTCAATGCGGCCTTCATCAAGGTCGGGATGACCAGTTGCGACATTGGCGTCAGCTACCTGCTGCCGCGCGCCATCGGCACCTCGCGCGCCTTCGAGATGATGCTGACCGGCCGCATGGTTGGCGCCGAGGAAGCCGGCCGCATCGGGCTGGTGCACCTGACCACCACCGCCGAGGGCCTGTTGCCGGCCGCCTTCGAACTTGCCGAAACCATTGCCGAGAACGGCCGGTTGAATACCTGGCTGACCAAGCGCGGCATGTGGGCCAATCTGGAAGCCGGCAGCCTCGCCGCCGCGATCGAGCTGGAGAACCGCAGCCAGATCCTGATGCAGGGCACCGGCAATCTTGAGCGCGTGGCCCGTCAACGCGGCTTCCTGTAGACATTCACCGGAGGAAAAGCAGCATGAAAACCAACCGCGGCTGGGTGCTGGACAGCCATCCCGAAGGACCGGCGCGGGCCGAGAACTTCCGGCTGGTCGAAACTCCGGTTGCCGAGCCCGGCCCGGGCCAGATCCTGGTCCGCACGCGGTGGCTGTCCATGGACCCCTATATGCGCGGCCGCATCAGCCCGGCGAAGAACTACGCCGCCGGCGTTCGTCCGGGCGAGATCATGCATGGCGGCGGGGTGGGCGAGGTCGTCGTCTCGAACCATCCCGGCTGGCAGGCGGGCGATCTGGTCGAGTCGATGAACCTCGGCTGGCAGGAATATGCGGTGATCGCTCCCGACCAGGGCGGCACCGCCGCCGCCAACCGCGTGCTGCCCGGCACACCGCCGCAGGCCGCGCTGTCATGGTTGGGGATGCCGGGCTTGACCGCCTATATCGGCCTGTTCGAGATCGGCCGCCCCAAGCCGGGCGACACGGTGGTGGTCTCAGCCGCCTCGGGCGCGGTCGGGCAGATTGCGGGCCAGATCGCCCGGCTGATGGGCGCGCGGGTGGTCGCCATCGCCGGCAGCGACGACAAACTGGATTATTGCCGCTCGATCGGCTTCGATGCCGGGATCAACTATCGCACCGCGCCGGATCTGACCGCCGCCGTCGCCGCGGCCTGCCCCGAAAGCGTCGATTTCTTTTTCGACAATACCGGCGGGCCGATCCACGATGCGGTTCTGGCCAATCTTGCGAATTTCGCCCGGGTGGCCATCGTCGGGCGCATCGCCGTCATCGACAAGCCGGCATCCGAGGACATCGGCCTGCGCTCCAGCGCCCGGCTGGTCGTGACCCGCGCCACGGTCCAGGGGCTGGTCGTCTTTGACTGGTGGCATCGTCGGGACGAGGCCTTCGCCCATCTGCTGAAATGGCACCGCCAGGGCCATCTGCAATTCCGCGAGGATATCCTCGAAGGCATCGGCGCGGCGCCCGAGGCGTTCCTGCGCATGATGTCCGGGCGCAATAACGGCAAGCAGCTGGTCCGGCTTTAGCAGGGTCGGCCCATGCCGCTTTCCGATGCCGCCCCGCCATCGGCGGGGCGGCGAGCCGCAATCAGGCCGCCCCTGCCGGCGGCTTTTTCGCATTGCGTGGGTGTCCGATGCGATAGACCACGCTGGCGCGCACCGAGGGCACCCCGTCCGCGGTCAGAACGCATTGGCTGAACAGGATGTTGCGGGTGCGGCGCAGGATGTCGGGCTGGGCCTCGACCCATTGCCCCAGCAGGACCGGCGCGAAGTAATCCAGCGACATCGAGATCGTCGGATTGACTTCGGCCAGATCGTGACTGCGATTGATCGGCGTGATGTTCATGTCGGCCAGCGTCGCCAGAACCCCGCCATGGCACATGCCGGCGCGATTGAGATGGCGGCGCTGAACACGAAAGCCGATGGCCGGCGCATCCTTGTCCAGCCGGACATAATAGGGCCCCGACAACCGTTCGGATGCGGAACTGTCCACCAGGGGCACGAAACCGAAAGGCGGATCGTCCGCCTCTTCGGTCTGTGCCGGGATCGGCTGATCGTTCATCGCCGCTACCGTCAGATCATGTTCATCCCGCCCGAAACCGAGATGGTCTGGCCGGTGATGAAGCCCGCGTCATCGGACGCCAGGAAAGCGACGATGCCGGCATAATCCTCGGGTTCGCCCATGCGGCGCAGCGGGATGCCGCGCACCATGGCGTCCTTCCATTTCACCGCATCCTCGCCGGTGCCCAGCACCGAGGCCATCATCGGCGTATTGGTCGGCCCCGGGCAGACCGTGTTCAGCAGCACGTTGCTGCGCGCCAGCTCTCGCGCCATGGACTTGGTAAAGGCGATCACGCCGCCCTTGCAGGCGGAATAGACCGCCTCGGTCGAGGTGCCGACGCGGGCAGCATCCGACGCGATGTTGATGACCCGGCCGCCCTTGCGGCCGACCATATGCGGGCAGACCGCCTTGTGGGTGTTCAGCGGGCCGCGCAGGTTGATGGCGATGATCTTGTCCCAGAGATCGCTGTCGGTCTGCAGGAACATCGCGGGCTTGTCCCAGCCGGCATTGTTCACCAGCACCCAGATGGGGCCAAGATTGGCCTCGACATCGGCGACCGCCGCATTGACCGCAGCCTCGTCCGCCACGTCCAGGCCATAGATCTTGACCTCGACGCCATTGGCGCGGGCTTCCGTGGCGGTTTCCTCGGCCAGTTCAGGCTTCAGGTCGAAGATGGCGACGTTGTAACCTTCCTTGGCAAGGCGCAGGGTGATGGCGCGCCCGATTCCCTGCCCGCCGCCGGTGACGATGGCGGTTTTGCTTGTGCTGGACATTGGTTTCTCCTCCGATGGCCGTAATACAGGATGAGCCCGGCGGACAATCCTTGCCCTGCCGTGAATTTAGCATGAATACGATATGCTAGCGTATATTTCTTGGCAACAGATTTTTTTGCGCCCGCGGCACGCCCGCCGCTTTACAGATATGGTGCATGTCAATATCATAATGAAGCACACAATATGCGTTGAAGGTGGCGGCCATTGCCTCGATGCGCCGGTGCCCGCGTGATCCTTGAGGAGGAGGAAGCCTTGCAACCATCCAGGAAGGTCATCGTGAGTTGCGCCATCACCGGCTCGATTCACACCCCGACGATGAGCCCCTATCTGCCGGTCAGCGCCGAGACCATCGGCACCCAGGCCATCGATGCCGCCCGCGCCGGCGCGGCGATCCTGCACCTGCACGCCCGCGTCGAAGGCACCGGCGCCCCCTCGCAAAAGCCCGAGGACTATGCCCGCTTCCTGCCGCGCATCCGCGACAATTGCGATGCGGTGGTCAACATCACCACCGGCGGCGGCCTGGGCATGTCGCTCGAGGACCGGCTGGCCCCGGCGCTGGCCTTCGCGCCCGAGCTCGCCTCGATGAACATGGGCTCGCTGAACTTCAACATCTCGGGCGCGGCGGCCAGGATCAAGGAGTTCCAGCACGACTGGGAACGCCCCTATCTGGAGATGACCAAGGACTTCATCCTGTCCAACACCTTCACCCAGATCGAGCGCGGCATCCGCGCCCTGTCCGAACAGGGCACGCGCTTCGAATATGAGTGCTACGATGTCGGCCATCTCTACAACCTGGCGCATTTCCTGGATCGCGGGCTGGTCGACGGGCCGCTGTTCGTGCAGGGTGTGTTCGGCATTCTCGGCGGGATCAGCGCCGAAGCCGAGCATCTGCTGCATATGCGCCGCACCGCGGACCGGCTGTTCGGCGACCAGTATGTCATGTCGGTGCTGGCGGCGGGCCGCCACCAGATGACGATGGCCGTGACCAATGCCACGCTGGGCGGCCATGTGCGCGTCGGGCTTGAGGACAGCATCTATATCGGCAAGGGCGAACTGGCCAAGTCGAATGCCGAACAGGTCGAGAAGATCACCCGCATCCTGAACGAATTGTCGATCGAAACCGCCACCCCGGACGAAGCCCGCGCCATGCTGGGCCTGAAAGGAGCCGCCCATGTCAAATTCTGAAATCCGCGCCCAAAGCCCCTACAAGCCCGACCTGCTGGCGGGCAAGCGCATCCTGGTCACCGGCGGCGGCACCGGGCTGGGGCTGGAAATGTCGCGCGGCTTTTCCGCGCTCGGCGCCCATGTCTTCATCTGCGGCCGGCGCGAGGATGTGCTGGCCGAGGCCTGCAAGACCATCGCGGCCGAAGGCGGCGCCGCCGACTATCTGATCACCAATGTCCGCGACCCGGAAAGCGTCGATGCGACCGTGGCGAAGATCTGGGAAAGCGGCCCGCTGACCGGGCTGGTCAACAATGCCGCGGCGAATTTCATCGCGCCCACCGAAACGCTCAGCCCGCGCGGCTATCAGGCGATCACCCAGACGGTCATGGACGGCTCGTTCTTCGCCACGCTGGCCTGCGGCAAGCGCTGGATCGCCGGCGGGCTGCCGGGCACCGTGCTGTCGAACCTGGTGACCTGGGTCTGGACCGGCTCGGCCTTCGTCACGCCCTCGGCCATGTCCAAGGCGGCGATCCAGGCGATGACCATGTCGCTGGCGGTCGAATGGGGGCCGAAGAACATCCGCCTGAACGCCATCGCGCCGGGCCCGTTCCCGACCCCGAACGCCTGGGAAAAGCTGAACCCGATCCCCGGCTCGTCCGTGGGCGCGACGCAAAAGGAAAAGGTGCCGCTGCGCCGCTTCGGCGAGATGCACGAGCTGCGCAACCTGACTGCCTTCCTGATGTCGGACGCCTGCACCTATATCAACGGCGCCACCGTCGCCGTGGACGGCGGCCACCACTTGGCCGCGCCCTCGACCTTCGCCGATCTCTCGGACATGACCGCCGAGGACTGGGCGGCGGCGCGCGAGGCGCTGCGGGCCTCGGCCGAAAAGGAAAAGCAGGGCCGCAAGGCCTGATCCCTTCCCGCGCCAACAGGAAAGCTCGCCGAACGGCGGGCTTTTTTCATGCGCAAGGCAGCGCGGATCTTGTCCGCGCCGCCCGTGCTGTCAGGCCTCGGCCTTCTGGTTGTAGTGATCCGCATAGATCTCGCGCAGCTCCATCTTGCGGACCTTGCCGGTCGCGCTCAGTGGGAACTCGGCAATCTGCACCACATCGTCGGGCACCCACCATTTCGCCACCTGGCTGCCGATCAGCTCCAGGATGGCGGGCGCATCCAGCACCGCGCCCTCGCGCAGTTGCACGATCAGCAGCGGCCGCTCCTGCCATTTCGGATGATTGACCGCGATTGCGGCAGCCTGGACCACATCGGGGTGGCTGGCGGCGATCTTTTCGAGGTCGGAGGAGCTGATCCACTCGCCGCCCGACTTGATGAGATCTTTGTCGCGGTCCACGATCTTCAGATAGCCATCCGGGTCGATGGTGGCGATGTCGCCGGTGATCAGCCAGCCGTCGCTGTCCAGCGTGCAGTTCTCGGGCTGGTTCAGATAGCCCTTGGCCGCCCACTGGCCCCGGACGCGCAGATGACCCCGCGCCTTGCCGTCGCGCGGCAGCACATTGCCCTCGTCATCGACGATGCGGATGCGGGTCAGCGCGGTCTGGCGACCGTCCTTCAGCAGATAGGGCATCCGCTCGTCCAGCGGCAGGTCGGCGTGGGCACTCAGCAGCGCGCCCGAGGTGCCGAACATGCATTCCGTCATGCCCCAGGTGTGGGTGGTGGCGATGCCGTTCTCGTGCAGCCAGGCGATCAGCCGCGGCGCCGCGCCGGCGCCCGAGGTCACGACGGATTCCAGCCGGCCCAGATCCAGCCCGTTCGCCCGGACATGCTCGATGATATTGGTCAGGATCGAGGGCACCATGGCCGCGCAGGTCACGCCCTCGGCCGCGATGACCCGCTGCAGGTTCTCGGGCGACAGGTTGCGTCCCGGCAGCACCAGCGGAACCCCGGCGTAAAGCGCGCCGAAGGGAAAGTTCCAGGCGTTCGAATGGAACATCGGCGCGACGGCCAGCAGGACGGGCTTGCCGCGGCGCGTCGGCGGCAGCCAGCCCATCGAGGTGAAGGTCATCGTCTGCAGCACCGTCGCCCGATGCGAATAGACCACGCCCTTGGGCAGTCCGGTCGTCCCCGAGGTAAAGCAGATGGTCGAGGCCGAACGCTCGTCGAATTCCGGCCACTGGAATTCCGGCGATTCCGCCGCCAGCCAGTCCTCGTAGGATTCCAGCGTCAGCGGCCCGCCGTCGGGCAGGCTGTCGCGCGGCTCGAGGACCACGAAATGGCGCAGATGCGGCAGTTTTCCGGCAAGCTCGATCACGCGCGGGACAAGGTCCGCGTCTAGGAACAGCACCTCGGCCGCGCCTTCGTTGATGATATATTCCAGATGCTCGGTGGTCAGGCGCGGGTTGACGGTGTGGATGGGGCAGCCCATCCCGGTCGCGCCATAGAAAATCTCCATGTGCCGGTGCGTGTTCCAGGCCAGGGTGGCGACCCGCTTGCCCAGCGTCATGCCCCGCGCCGTCAGGGCATTGGCCAGCTGCTTGCTGCGCCGGTTCATGTCCAGAAAGCTGTAGCAGTGGCGCCGGCCCGCCAGATCGTAAGAGACGATTTCCGTCCGTCCATGCGCCTCGGCGCCATGCTCGTTGATCGCCGAGATCAACAGCGGCAGGTCCATGCTCAGACCCAGAAGATGTGACATCGCTTTCCTCCCGCCCGCGGGACTTTCTGCCACGGACCCAATTTCGATCAGGCCCCGGCGGGGCCGGAACTCTTACAGTTCGAACAGATGGGCGTTTTCCTCGGCCGCCATGTCGGCGCTGTTGCCGCCGCCCCTGATTTCTCCCTTCGCCATCACCACGAAGCGGTCGGTGACCGCCCGGATCAGCGCGTGGTGCTGTTCGACCACCAGGATGCCGGTGCCGCTGGCGCGCACCTTCAGCAGCGCCTCGGTCAGCAAGTCGACCAGCACGGGCGCCAGCCCCTCGGTCGGCTCGTCCAGGACCAGAACCTCGGGATTGGCCATCAGCGCCCGGCCGATGGCCAGCATCTGCAGCTGCCCGCCCGACAGCGCCACGCCCGGCTGGCGGGCGCGCTCGCGCAGGATCGGGAACAGGTCGAAGACCGCCTCGAGGGTCCAGTCGCCCTTGCGGCCCGTCGCCAGGCTCATGCACAGGTTTTCCTGCACCGTCAGGTTGGGCAGGATCATCCGCCCCTGGGGCGAGAACGACACGCCCAGATGCGCGGCCCGATAGGCGGGCAGTCGGTCGATGCGGGTGTCGGCGACATGGATCTCGCCGCCGAAGATGCGGGTCTGGCCAAAGATCGACAGCAGCAGCGTCGATTTGCCGGCACCGTTGCGTCCCAGGATGCCGACGGATTCGCCGCGATCCACCGACAGCGACAGGTTGCGCAGGATGGTCGCCTTGCCATAGCCCGAGGACAGGCCCGAAATTTCCAGAAAGCTCATGCTGCGGTCCCCAGATAAGCAGCCACGACCTGCGGATTGGCGCGGATCTCGGCCGGGGTGCCGGTGGCAAGATGGCGGCCAAGATCAAGGACCGTCACCACATCCGACAGGGCGAAGACCGCCTCGACGTCATGCTCGACCACGACGGCGGCGATGTTGCGCTCGGCCGCCAGCTTGCGCAGGTGGCGAAACAGATTGGCCGTCTCTTCCGCGGAAAGCCCGGCGCCCGGCTCGTCCAGCAGCAGGATGTCCGGCATGCCGATCAGGCCAAGCGCGACATCGACGCGGCGCTGGACGCCATAGGCGGCGCGGGTGGCCTCGACATTCAAGACTTCGCGCAGGTCCATGGTGTCGATGATCGCGTCCAGGTCGGGTTCATCCAGATGCTTGGCGACCAGGTCGAGTTGCTCGAAAATCGTCAGCCCGGGAAAGATCGAGGTCTTCTGGAAGGACCGCGCCATGCCGTTCTTGCGGCGCCACTGGATGGTTTCGCGGCTGATGTCGCGGTCCTTGTAGAAGATGCGCCCGGCACTGGGCCGGCGCTTGCCGACAATGGCATCCATGAAGGTCGATTTCCCGGCGCCGTTCGGCCCGATGATGGAATGGACCTGCCCGCGCTGGCCCAGATCGACCGAGATGTCGGTCAGCGCCTTGAACGCGCCATAAGCGACGGTCAGATTCTCGACGCGGATCATGCCCGGCCTCCTTTGCGCAGCAGCAGCCGCAGCGGATGCAGAAGGCCGCGCGGGATGAACAGGATGACCAAGATCACGGCGATGCCGGTGAACAGCTGGGAATAGCCCATCGCGCCGAATTCGCTGATTGCCCAGGTATAGAGAACGCCGCCCATGACCGGGCCGACGACCGAGGACACGCCTCCGGTGATCGCGGCCAGCAAGGCATTGGTCGAGGTGATGATGCTGAACATCTCGGGCGAGGCGAAACCGCTTGCCAAGGCCTGGATCACCCCGGCGACGCCGGCAGCCAGCCCGACCCCGGCAAAGGCGAAGACGCGCGGCCAATAGGTATTGAAGCCGGAAAAGCGCATCCGCTCCTCGTTTTCCTTGATCGCGCGCAGGCGGACCCCGAAATGCGACGACACCACGATCAGGAAGGCCGCGCCGATCACCCAGGTCGCGGACCAGATCAGCGGCCAGATGCGAGCGGGGTCCAGCAGATCCATCGCCTCGATGCCGAAGACCCGCCCTTCCGGCATGAACAGCAGCCCGTCGCTGCCGCCGGTGGTCTTGCGCAGGCTGGGCAGCGCGACCAGATGGCGCATCAGCTCGGCCAGCGACAGGCAGATCATCATGAAGGCCAGCGGCTTCACGCGGATGACGATCGCCCCGACAAGGAAGGCCGCGGCAAGCGTGATCAGCAGCGCCAGCGCCGCCGCCGCCATGGCCGAGAACCCGAAGCTGTTCACCAGGATGGCACAGGCATAGGCCGCGAGCCCGTAATAAGTGGCGATCCCGAACAGCACCAGCCCGCATTGATGCATGACGAAGGCCACGCAAAGCGCAAGAATGCCGGTGATGAAACCATTGTTCAGCATCGATTGCAGGTAGCCCCCCTCAAGATAGCCCGGCAGCAGGAAGCCGGCGAGGAAGACGACCAGCGCGACTCCGCCAAGGATGGGCAGGCGCGCCCGCGAAGCGGTGCGAAGGGACAGGGCGGCGCTGCTCATTCGGCGCTTCCTCCGAAGTTGAGTCCCTGCGGACGCCAGACCAGGATGGCGATCAGCATCAGATAGGGGATAAGAACGGAAATCTCGTGCAGATAGACGGTGCCGAAGGTCTGCACGAAGCCGAAGATCAGCGCGGCGAAGATCGCCCCCCAGATCGAGCCGGTGCCGCCGATCACCACCACGATCATGCAGGTGATGATCATCGCGACATCCATGCCGGGATCGATCGAGAGATAGGGTCCGACCAGCACCCCGGCCAGTCCCGCGAAAGCGGTCGAGAGGGTCGAGATCAGCAGGCTCAGCCGGTTGGCGTTGATGCCCATCATCGAGGACACGTCGGGCGCATGGCTGACGGCGCGGACGAACATCCCCGTCCGGGTCGCGTTCAGCCAGACCGCCAGCGCGACGACCGAGCAGAGGCCGATCACGGTGATGAACAGCCGATAGACCGGATAGTCGGCGCCGAAGATCTTGACCGAGGACGCCAGCAGCGGCGGCGCCGACACCGAAAGCGGCGTGCCGCCATAGATTCGGATCACGATCTGCGCGATGACGATGCCGATGCCGAAGGTGATCAGCGCCACCTCGATCTGCTGGCGCTTTTCCAGCGGCCGCAGCACCAGAAGCTCCAGCAGCACGCCAAAGACCGACATGATCAGCGGCACCAGGATCAGCGCCGACCAGAAATTCATGCCCGAGGCAATGGTATAACCCAGATAGGCGCCAACCATATAGATGGCGCCATGGCCGAAGTTCATCACCCGGCGCAGGCCGAAGATCAACGCCAGACCGCTGGCCATCATGATATAGAGCGAGGAAACCGCCAGCGCGTTCAGAATCAATGTGGGTATCATTCCCGCCCCTCCCAAAGCGAAGAAGTCCCGGCAGGCCCGTTGACCAAGTCCCTTCCGGTTCCCGCTGCGGCGTATCGGCTGCCATCACAGTCGGGACTTTAAGTCGCTAGCAAACTATACGCTAGCAGTCAACATCCCGCATCTGACTTGGCTTCCTGTCTCGAACCGGGCGCGGCCTGCGGACCGCGTGCGTCTGCGGAAATGGCCCTTGTCCCGATCTGGATAATCCCCGCATCCCGCTTTTGCCGCCACACTTAGGTGTGGTTGGAACGGCGGTCCGCGTTTCGGAAAGTCCGGGCTGTTCCGGCACTGGTGCGATTGCGCCCTGCCACGGATCGACAACAGCAAGACAAGGAGACTTCGATGATCACCGCAGACATGATCGACTTCCAGGCGCCGCCCGATGCCGATCACAACTGGGTCGAGACCATGGTCCTGCCCTTCGTGATTCCCGAAGAGGGGATTTCCGCACTGGTCTATGTCTGCATCCGTCCCGGGCTGGGGGTCATGGCCAATCAGGTGATGATCAACGGGGCGCTGTCCGACAACCGCATGGACCTGCTGCACTATTGTGACCATCAGCACATGCCTGCGCCCGCCAGCCTGCGGCGTTTCAGCTCAGAGATCGGGCTTTCGGTCCATTTCCACAATGCGCCACGCGACATTCGACTGGATTACCAGGCGCCCGACGGGACCGAGTTCCACATAGAGTTCCAGGGCCTGATGGACCCCTTCGACACCCACGATCCCAACCACAGTCCGCAGGCACGCAAGGTCGAGGACATGCATGCCGACATCAACGTCGGCGAAAAGCATCGCGCGGGCCATTTCGACATGACCGGCCGAATCACCGGCACGCTGAAGGTCCGCGGCCGCAGCTTCACGGTCGATTGCATCGAGCGCATGGATCATTCCTGGGGGCCGCGCAATCCCACCACGATCAAGAATATGTATATCGTTTCAGCGACTTTCGACGAGAACCTATTCTATCACATGATTTGTCCGTGGAAGCCCAACGCCCCCCGCGGCCAGCGCTTCAGCCTGACGCATGGCTATGTGTGCGAGAATGGCGAGGTTCTGGGCCTGACCGATCACCTGCGAATGGATGTCCAGCACCTGGGGCTGGTCGCCTGCGGCCTGCAAATGGAAGTGAAAGACATCCGCGGCAAGACGCATGAACTGAGCGCGTCGCTGAACGTCGGTGCGCCCTGGATCCCCTATTCCAGCGCGATTTCCTACTTGGGGCTGATGAACTTTTACCGCGCCGGCCGTCCCGGCTACGGGATCATCATGGCCAATTACAGCCTGCCCTGGCTGCTGGAGCGGCAGGCGCGGTTCCACGATGCACTGTGCCCCAAGGTCATGGCCTGAGGAAAGCCTCGCCGCCAAGGCAACCGATACCATGAAAAAGGGAGGAAGAGATGAAACAGGGATTGCTGGCCCTTGCGGCGGCATGGATGCTGACCGGTCCGGCCTGGGCCGAAGAGTTCCGGATGGGCGCGCTGATGATCGACACCGGCCCGCTGGCGTCCTTCTATGAAAGCGGTCGCAACGCGCTGCTGCTGGCAGAGGAGGAGATCAACGCCGAAGGTGGCATCGGCGGCGACACGATCAAGGTGGTGATCGCCACCCATGCGGGCACGCCCGAGGCCGCAATGCAGGCCGCGGCGCGGCTGGTCCAGCGCGAGCATGTGAACGGGCTGACGGGAATGCTGAATTCCTCGATCGCCCGGCAGCTTCTCGCGCGTTCGGATGCGCTCGGGGTGGTGGTGCTGGACCCCTTCTCGACTGCGGTGATGGAATGCCGCCCGAACTTCTTCCGCTTCCGTGTCGATGACCCCAGTCTGATCAAGAGCTATGAGGCCTTCGTCAAGGAAAGCGGCATCACCGACTGGGACATCCTGGCGGCGGACTATACCGCTGGGCACGAATCCGCCGCCAACTTCAGCAAGATGATCGAGGGCCAAGGCGGGACCGTGCACCAGACGCTTTTCGCCGCGATGGGCACCACTGACTTCGGCGCGCAAATCATCCAGCTGCTGAACTCGCCCTCCAAGGGGCTGTTCGTCAGCGTCTATGGCACCGACGCCGTGGTCTTTTCCAAGCAGCAGTCACAATTCGGCGTCGATCAGAAGTTCAGCGCCCTGCTGGGGTCAAACTATGCGCTGCCGAGCGTATTACAGGCGATGGGCAAGACGGCAACCGCGGTGACGCAGCCGGTCAGCTATGCGCCCAATGTCGACATTGCGACCAACGCCACCTTTGCCCAACGCTTCCGCGAGCGGTTCGGCAGCGACCCGGACGATGTGGCCTTTGACCACTATATCGTCATGCACGCCTTCGCCGACGCCTTGCGCAAGGCGGGCTCGGGGCGGACGGAGGACCTGCGCGCAGCACTGGCCGGGCTTGAACTGGATACGCCCCTGGGCCCGCTGTCGTTCCGCGCCGAAGACCACCAGATCCTGCGCCCGATCTTCTATGCCGACATTGCCGACGACCCCCAGCATCCGGGCCGGGTGAAATACGACATCACCCGTACGCTTGACCCCAAGGAATTCATGGTCGCCGCTGACGACAGCTGCGCGACGGAGGAGAAGCAATGACCGCAACGCGACTGCACGGCCACCTGTCATCGGATGCGGTCGGCCTGGCCGATACAGCCTGGATGCCCGGAACCGATCCGGCCGAACGGGACAACCCTTCGTCCGGGTTCATCCGGCGCATGCGCGATCTCTATCCCGTTGAGGAGGAGATCGACCGCGCCTTGACCCGCAAGATGGAACGCCGTGCCGGGCCAGCCTATCAGCGCGTGACGATCGGGATGATCGATGCCTGTCTGGGCGCGATGCTGCACGACAAGGGCGTTCGCGAGATCCATACCCGTAACCACCGATGGATGACGGGTGGCGTCTCAAAGATCCAGTTGGCGTTCGATCTGTCCTGGCAGGATGAAAGCGGCCCGCGTGATGAGCGCATGGTGATCCGCATGGACCCCAGCGAGGGCAGCAACGCGACCAGCCGCCAGCGCGAATTCGACGTGCTGGCCCATGTGCGCGGTCACCTGCCAGTGCCTGAGGTATTCTGGGTCGACCCTGACGGACGTTGGTTCCCCGAACCGGCGCTGGTCTATGCCTTTGCCGAGGGTGTCGCCAAGCCCAGCCGCGGCAATGAACTGAAGGTGAGTGGAATCGGCACCTATTTCCCGCCCGCTCTGCGGACACCGCTGGCGGAGCAGTTCATCTCCCATCTGGCGCGGCTGCACAGCCTTGCGGTCGATCCGGCGCGGCTGGCCAGCTTCACCCTGCCGCCGCTGGGCACGGCGGAAAGCGCGGTGCTGCAACTGAACCGCGCTGCGCGTATCTGGGACGAGGACCGTTTCGAGGATTCCCCAGTGATCGAGGTCGCACTGTCCTGGCTGCGCGAGAACGCCCCGGCGCTGGATCATTGCAGCATCAATCACGGCGATTACAGATCGGGCAATTTCCTGTTCGACGAAAATGCCGCCCGGATCACCACCTGGCTGGATTGGGAGCGGTGCTTCATCGGCGACCGTCACCGCGACCTGGCCTGGACCACACAATTGAGCGTGGGCAATTTCTCGGGCCGGGATGGCAGCTTCCTCGTCTGCGGGCTGGTGCCTTTCGATGAATTCGTGGACCGTTATTCCCACGCATCCGGGCTGGAGGTCGATCGGCGCAGGCTCGACTATTACCGCATCCTGAATGCGGCCCAGGTCTATGCCTCGGTCAGCGCCAGCGCCGGGCGGGTAGTGCGGCTGGGCAAGACGCATCAGGATATTGTGTTGGTTCATGTGCAGGCCGTGGGCGCGATGGTCATGGACGAATTGCGTGAACTGCTGGAAAGGGCCGCCTGATGGACCGCGTCGACACCGCCCTCCGGGGCATATCGAAATCCCTCCGCGATGCCGTCCTGCCCGCCGTTGATCCGGCCGATCCGCTGGCGCAGGACCAGCTTGGGCTGGTCGTCCGCTATGTGGACTTCCTGCGCGACCGGATCGATCTGCTGCATGGCCGCGAACGGGCGGAACTGCGCTATCAGGCCGGAATCGCCGCGATCCTGCTGGAGCTGGCGCCCGAGGCTTCCGCGGCTGGGTGCCTGGCGGTGCTGGCCGAGGCCGCACGCCAGGCGCTGGCCGATCCGGAGCAGGCCACCAGCGACATCCGCGACTGTCGTGACCAACTGGGCACGGCTACGACCAAGGCGTTGCGCGAACTTGGCCGGACAGGGAAAGCCCGCGCGATCCGCCACGCGGTTCTGGCAAGAAGCAGGACCCGGATCACGCGGGAACGGCTCTGGTTCCAGCCGCTGGGCTTCGACCAGATGCAGGCCGATCCCGCGCAACTGCGACCCCTTCTGCAGCACGATCCAACGTACGCGACCAAAAACCCGTAAGGCTTCCCCACAGGCACATAATTCGCTAGCATACGTTTATAGCTGGGACGCGAGGGGAGGCGCGGATGAAAGCCGAATCCATGATCGCCTTGACCGGTGCAGAGCCTGTGCTGCCCCGGCACGGATCCCGGGACGGCCTGTTCTCGGCGGCGCCGCAGATGTTTCATTTCCGGCCTGTCAGGACATGCCTGGTCTCGGCGATCCTGCAGCGATTGGGCACGGCCGACGCCAAGGCTGAAATGATCGACCTGATCGTTGCCCCGAACGGCTGGGGAAAGACGGTTGCCGCGAGTCAAGTCTATCACCATTGGGTCGAGGGGCTGAACCGCCCGGGACTGTGGCTGGGGATCAACCGGGCCAACACCGGCTCCGGGGCGCTTTTCACCCATCTGATCGCGCGTCTTGATCGTGCCGTCGCCGACGCAAGACGCTCTTCGGCCCCGGCCAGGGGCGGAATCGAGCAGCCATGTCCCTCGTACCTGGCCCATCTTCTGGAACGGCTGCCGCGCCCGTTCCTGATCTGCATCGACAATCTCGATTATTGCACCGGCAATGCGGAGTCCGGCGATGCCCCGGATGTCCTCGCGGAACTGGTCCAGACCGCACCGGCGGGCGTGCATCTGCTGGTCACCGCGAACCGTCCGACCGGCAGCGACCTAACGGCCGCGCGGCTGAACAACCGCCTTTGGTCCCATGGCACGGCCGACCTGGCGCTGACCGAAGACGAGGCCCGCCAGATCCTGGAGGAAGGCCTGCATCCAGTCGAAGACACGGTGCTGAATACGCTGATCGCCCGGACCGAGGGCTGGGCTGCCGGGCTGCGGCTGGGCCGGCTGCTGCTTGACCACGCGCCAGACGGCGCCACCCTGGCCAACTGGCTTTCGGGCGATGCCCCGGACCTGCGGTCCTGGTTCGACCATCATGTGCTCGGGGCGATCCCGGCCGAGACGCAAGACTTTCTGTACCATGCCTCGCTGTTTCCCCATTTCAGCGCCGCGCAGATGGCCGAGGTCGCGGGCATCGCCGATGCCCCGCAGCACCTGTCCATGCTGCTGGACGCGGGCATGTTCATCATCCCCGTCTCGGCGCAGGACCAGACCTATCGGTTTCACACGCTGTTCCTGGGCCGGCTGCGGTCCGGGGCCGAGCAGCGACTACCCGCCGCACGGCGCCAGGAATGCCACCGCCGCATGGCCCGATGGGCAATGCGGCAAGGCGCCTGGCAGACAGCCATCGATTCGGCTGTCCAATCGCGGGACCATGGCTTCATCAGCGCCGTTCTGGAGCAGGCGGCACCGCGGTTGGTTCAGGACCAGGGCCGCCTGCAAGCCTATATGCAGATCGTGGACGACCTGCTGGCGCAAGGTATATCGCTGGGGGTAGAAGCCCGATACTGGTATGCTTTTGCGCTGTCGTTCCAGCTGCGCCATGCCTCGGCGGACACGCAGCGACGGCGGCTGGCGGACCTGCTGGACGCGACAGACCCCGGCCATACCGATTTGTCGCATCGGCTGGCGCATCTCATGGTCGCCTTCGCCTTTCTGGCCGACGACATCCCGGCGGCGGGGCGCCAGGCCCAGGCCTGGCTGGATGCGCCCGCGGTCCAGGACCCGTTCCACCGGGGCTGGGTGCTGTCAATCCTGGCCGTCGATCACCTGATGTCCTATCGCTTTGCCGAGGCCCGCGAATGCCTGCGCAAGGCCGCGCCAATGATACGCGAAGCCGGCTCGCCTTATCTGGCGGCCTGGTGCGACCTGATCCGCGGCACCGTCTGCGTTTATGAAGGCAACCTGTCCAAGGCGCGCCAGATCATCGACGCCACGCTGGTCGCGGCCGAGCAAAGCATGGGAGCGGATGCCGAGATTTGCGACACGATCTGTGCGATCGGCTCGAAATGCGCCTTCGAGCAAGGCGACCATCTGATCGCCCGGGCATGGTCCGAGCGCGGCCTGCGCAGCATGGATCGTCACGGCACCGTCGGGTCCAGCGCCTATGCCGTCGAAACGGCCATCGCCTATTGGAACGGCGACGAAACCGCCTCGTCCTTCCAGCGGCTCGAAACGCGGATCGGCACCCATGCCCCGCGTCTGGCGCTGACCTTCCGATGCCTGGTGGCCCGGCGGCTGGTCCAGCTTGGCCGGGTGCAGGATGCGGAAGCGGTGGCCCGAGAAATCGACCTCGACCTGCGCAAGGCGGTTCTGCGCGGCCGTGGCGCGGAACAGCCCGCCCGTTTCCGCGACCTGCTCGTGATGACCTCGATCGAGGTGCTGCACGGCCGGGGCGATCATGCGGGATCGCTGAAACTGGCCGAACGGGAACTGCGCCGGGCAAGGCAGGCGGGCCGGATGCTGCGATGCGTCCGGCTTGAGCTGACGCTCATGTCGATCAGTTTCCAGACCGGCCGGCAGCCTGACGCCCTGCGCCATCTTCTGGCCGCCTTGCGGCAGGCCGAGCGGGGCGGCATCCTCCAGCCGTTCCAGAACCACCGCGCCACCATCGCGGCGCTTGTCGGCCGTCTGGGGCGGCGGCTGGAAAGCTGCTTTCCCAAGCGCGAGGAAAGGGCCTTCGTCACCCGGGTTCTGGAGTTGCTTGGCCTGGACGAAGGTCCGTCGGTTCTGAAGTCCGAGGCTGGTTGCGGTCCCCTGGGCGCGCTGAGCGAACGCGAGCACGAGCTGATGCAGCTGGTCAGCAGCGGCATGAGCAATGCCGTGGTCGCAAGATTGCTTGGCCTCAGCGAGAATACGATCAAATGGCACCTCAAGAATGTATTCCGCAAGCTGGACGTCGTGAACCGGACATCGGCGGTGCGGCGCTTCATGCAGGATGCATAGCCCCGCGATGGCTGGACCCGGGGCGACACGGGCTTCGCAGCCGCATATGTCAAACCAGCCTCCAGAAAGGATGTGGCGATGCTGTTGAACTTCCGCGAAGTCTCGGGCCTTCGGGGCCACGAAGGGCACAGGATCCGGCCGGGAATGATCTTTCGCGGCGGCGCCGTCACCGATCCCGCGGCGGCCGGCCTCGTGGAGAACCGGCGCGTGACGACGGTCTATGACCTGCGCAACCGGCGCGAAGAGGCCGAGCGTCCCTCGGCCCTGCGCGGGCTGGGGCTGCGCCATCCGATCCGCCACCATGACATCGATCTGGCCGCGCCCATTCGCATGGCGCGCGAGGGAGCCGCCCGAGCCGAAGGCAACCGCACCGCGATGCTGGCGATCTATGGCGAATTCCACAGGACGTTCCAGCCGACCTTCGAGGCCGTTTTCGCCGATCTGCTGTCAAGCGAGGGCCCGATCTATATCCATTGCGCGGTGGGCAAGGATCGCACCGGAGCCATGGTGGCGCTGCTGCTGGGTGCGCTTGGCGTCGGACGCGAGGCGATCAACGACGACTATCTGCTCAGCAACGATGCCTATCCCGAGATCGCCGCAAGCGTTCGCCTGCGCCACCCGCATCTGCCGGCGCGGGACAATCCGGCGCTGCGCCCGATATTTCAGGCCGAAACGGCCTATCTGGATGCGTTCCTGGCCAGCATCGGATCGCCCGAAACCTATCTGCGGCAGAGGATCGGACTTGATGAAGCCGCCTTTGCCGCATTGCGCCGGCGCTTTCTGGATTGACCGTCCCGGCCGGGCGGGCCGGTTCCCATATTTAATCCTCTAGCAAATAGTATTCATGCGTATATAATTTACCCATGCCGCTGGCCTGTCCCGACAATACCGCGTCCGGCATCCGTTCCCACATGAGCCTTGCGATGACTGGCAAGAGGCTTGCACCTACGCATCCATCTCTGGCAGAAGGCAGGCCCAGATGAGCTTCCCCATGAAAGGGCCTGCAAGCCCGCCCTGCGGGCCCCGGCAACAAATGCGCGGCTTCTATTGGGTGATGCTGACCTTCTTCCTGTTTTCCCTGTGCGATGTGATGAGCAAGCAGATCTCGACCAGCTATCATCCCGTGCAGGTGGCCTGGGCGCGGCAAGCGGGCCTTTTCCTCGGCGCCCTCGGCCTGCTGTGGAGGGGTGGGCTGTCGGCATTGCATTCCCGCCGGCCCGGATTGCAGATCCTGCGCGGCGCGACCTCGATCGTCTCGACCGTCTGCTTCGTCGCCGCGCTGCGCTATCTGCCCTTGGCGGATGCGACGGCCGTCACTTTCGTCGCGCCGCTGCTGATCACCGCGCTGGCCCCTTTCCTGCTGAAGGAACAGGTCAGCCCGGCACGCTGGTGCGCCGTGGGGATCGGGCTGGTCGGCACGCTGATCGTGCTCCGCCCCGGAGCGGGAGTCGCCCATCCGGCAACGCTGCTGGTCCTGCTCTGCGCCGTGGCCTATGCGCTGCGGCAGATCCTGTCGCGCTTTCTGGCCGGTGCGGATCCCATCCGCACGACGATTGCCTGGTCCAGCATGGTCACCACGCTTTCGCTGACGGCCGCCCTGACCTTCGTCGGCACCGCACCGGGCAGCCTGCGGGATCTGCTGATGTTCTTGGGCATCGCGCTCACGGCAGGTTGCGCCGAGTTGACCCTGATCCGGGGGTTTGCCCTGGCCGAGGCCGCGACGCTTGCTCCGGTTCAATACACGCTGATGATCTGGAGCGTGCTGTGGGGCGTTCTGATCTTTGACCAGTTCCCGGATTTCTGGACGCTGGCGGGCGCGGCGATCATCATCGCCTCTGGCGCCTACGGCGTCTGGCAAGAGACGCGGCAACGCTAGCCCCCCGCGCGCCGTCCTCCAGCCGCTGCCGGTCTGGACCGGCAGGGCTCAGGGGTGGATCACCCCGGCTTCCCGGGCGAAACGCAGGGCCATGGTGCGATTGGTGGCGCCGAGCTTGCGATAGACATTGCGCAGATGCCATTTGACGGTCTTGTCCGAGATCCCCTCGAGCCGGGCGATCTGTGGATTGGACAGGCCCTGCCCGACCATTGCCAGGATGCGCTTTTCGCTGCCGGTCAACGCCTCGGAGGCCAGATCTTCGGGCGCGGCCCGACCCTCGGAGGTCGCAAGTCCCAGCCGCTCCACCAGACGCAGGAAGAATTGCTGCTCGGAGCGCACGGTGAACCAGGCCGTCCCGATGGGCGCGCGGTTCGACAGACATAGCAGCGTCTGCCGGTGTTCCAGAAACGGGCGCCAGATTTCACGCGCATGGGCGTGCCGGATGGCCGAAATCAGCATCCGGTTGGCTTGACGTTCGTCGCCCAGTTTCAGCGCGCGGGCCAGCTCCAGCAGCTCGTATTGCACCAGCCGGCCGATCCGGCCATTGCATCTTGCGCGCTCCTTGTGAGCGGCCAGCAGCGGGACGGCGGAATCCCAGTCGTCCATGGCGATCAGCAACTCCAGCGAGGTCATGACGATCAGGTTTCTTTCGTCATGCGCGCGCGTGCCCGAGGGCAGGATGATGCTGGCCCGCACCGGGTCCAGCCCGGCCAGCGACGCCTGCCGCAATGCCCCCGAGACATCGCCCTGCCGCAACAGCCGCCGGATCAGGTAGCAGTCGAAGGTCACGGTCAGCCGGGGCGTATGCGCGCCGATGGCGCGCCGGACCTCCTCCAGCACCGCAGGCGCCTTGCCGTCCCACAGATGCAGCGCCACATCCGTCGCGCAGGCGCTGGCGCCCAGGCTTTCGTGCCGCGTCAGCAGCCGCATCACCTGGGGCAGAAAGGCACGCGCGCGGCCGTCCCGTCCCGCTTCGATGGCGCATTTCGCGCAGAAGGCGGCAAAGACATCGACGATCATCGCATCCTCGGCCAGAAGCTGGCGCGCATGTTCCAGCGCCAGCGAGGCGCGCCGGTCGCTTTCGCGGCAATTCCCCTCGTAAAGCAGCAGCGCGCAATGGATGGCGTCGTCCATGCTGCTGAGAAACGGCAGCTTCATCTTTTCCAGCAGCGGCACGGTCTCGATCAGCGCGGCCCGGGCAAGGGCGAATTGATAGGTTCGCATCAGGGCGGCGGCCTGGATATGGCGGACCCAGACGATTTCAAACGGCTCCTTGTGCCCGGCCGAGGCCAGCCATTGCCCGATGGTCCGATGCAAGGCTTCGTCGTCGTTGTGCCAAAACAGCCGGCAGATCGCCTCGGGCGTCGGAACAGCTGGATCGCCCCCCGCAGATGCGGCAAGATCCTGATCCCAGGTCGCACGGTGGATGTCATGCAGGCGAAAGGTCTGGCAGAAGGTATAAAACCGCCTGATGCCAGCGGACGGCCGCTGTCCGGCGGCAATCAGCGCCTGGACCGCAGCGACATAGGTCTCGGTGTCGCCAAGGCGCAGCACCAGCTTTTCGCCGCCGCAGTCAAGGATGGTGGCCAGCGCGGTCCAGTCCTCGGCCTCAAGCGCGTAATGCAGCCCGTCCTGCCATTCCCCGAAGCTGATGCACCACTGGATCAGGCGTTGCCGCAGCCGGTCGCGGGCGGGCGGGGCCAGCCGCCTTTGGGCCACGCGGCGCAGATGGCTGCGCAGGGGTTCGCGCAGGCGGCGCCGACCATCCTGCCCCAACGGCATGAACAGGCCGGGAAGCTGCGCGACCACCGAGGCAAGCCGCGCCCCGGTCTGCGGATTGTCGAAAACCCAGTCGGCCTGACGGGGGTCGAAGCTGCGGAACTGCGCCAGCTGGCACAGCAGCAGTTGCTGTTCGGGTGAAAGAGGATCAAGCAGGTTGCGCTCGATCCACGGGTCCAGGTCGTTCAGCAGCTGGTCCAGATCGTCCAGATACAGTTCCGGACAGGATTTCTGCCGCAGCTGCAAGCCGATCATCCGGGCGGCGATCAGCCAGCCCGAGGACGCCCCGGCGACCCGCGCGAGACCGCCCGGACCGACGCGCGCGACCACCTCCGGCGGCAACCCGGCCTCGATCTCGGCGGCATCCAACCGAAAATGCCCGTCGTCGAACAGCAGAAGCTGGTCGCGGATGCGCAGTTCGATCTCGCTGAAGGACAGGCGGCTGGCGCTGGCCACGATCAACCGGTCCTCGCCGCCCAGCATCACCAGCAGGTCATCAATGAACCCGCCGCCTGTCGCCTCGGGGCAATAGTCCAGGTTGTCGATCAGGATGAAGCGGCGCTGGCCGCCAGCCGCGCGTTCCGAGTCCAGCCTCAGGGTGATCTGGCTTGCCGGAGTGCCCGCTTCGCGCAGCCCGATCCAGACGGCATTCTCGCCAGCCTCCTGCAGTTGGCGGAACAGCCGGGCCAGCAGCAGCGTCTTGCCCGAGCCCGGGATGGCGCAGAGCCATGTCAGCGCGGGCAGGCCGCAGGGCGTGGCAACAGCGCGGGCCGACAGTTCGCCCAACAGCCGCTCCAGCTCCATCCGGCTGTCTGCGTGCTGCCCGGTGCCGTCGACCAGCTTCGGCATGGTGTCGAATACGGATGGGAATTGGAGCGGTCCGTCCATCTTCTGCATCTCCCCCTTCGTGGTATCCGTCCGCCCTCCCCGGCGGCCGATGGGGTGATTCTAGCGCAAGGAATAATCCGGCCACCCCCTCCTCTGGGCGGGGGCGGGCGGGAAAGGACGCGGCTAGCCTGACCTGAGACAGGACCGGCAAGCCGAATCCCACGGCAAGTCCCGCTGTCCTGATCCGCAAACCCGCCCAGTCCGAGAGAGGCCCATGACCGTTCCAGCACAAGCCCCATCCGACATACGTAACGCCCCGACCGAGGATTTCATCGCCCGGTCCCGGGCGCTTTTTCCGGTCGAGGCGGAACTCGACCGCATGCTGACTCGCAAGATGCGCAAGCGCGCCGAGCCCCGCAATCCGGCCGGCTATTCGCTGGACGCGCTAGTGGTCTGTCTGGAACGGTTTCTGCAAGACCACGGCGGCCCGGGCCAGCGCATCGGCAACCCGCGCTGGATGGCGGGGGGCGCCTCGAAGATTCAGATAGCCTTCACGCTGGACCGACCCGCAAACGGCGGCGGGACCGAGCAGCTTGATCTAGTGATGCGGATGGAGCCGGCCGAGTCGGTCAATACAACCAGCCGCCTGCGCGAGGTCCAGCTGCTCGACTTTTTCCAGGACAAGCTGCCCGTTCCGAAAGTGCGCTGGCTGGACGACGATGCGCGCTGGTTCCCGGAGCCCACCATTATCTACGACCGCGCCTCGGGCGTCACGCGGCCCACCGATCAGGAAAACCGCGTCAGCGGCATCGGCCAACGGTTTTCCCCCGAACTGCGGCGGGAACTGGCGCCCCAGTTCATGGACGCGCTGGCGCGCATCCACACCGCCGATCCCGCCGCCGCCGGGCTGGCGGCCTTTCACCGGCCTGCACCCGGCACCACGGAAAGCGCGCTATTGCAGCTGAACCGGGTGCGCCGCGTCTGGCACGAGGACCACAGCTTCAGCTTTCCCCTGTTCGACGCGGCAGGCAATTGGCTTGAACGCAACCTGCCAGTGCTGGACCATGCGACGATCCTGCACGGCGATTTCCGGGCGGGCAATTTCCTGTTCGACGAAGGCTCGCGCCGGATCACCGCCTGGCTGGACTGGGAGCGCGGCCATATCGGCGACCGCCACCGCGATCTGGCATGGACGACCACCAGTTCCTTTGGAAACCTGGCCGAGGACGGCAAGACCTTTCTGGTCAGCGGCCTTATCCCGCTGGATGAATTCTACCACGAATATGAACGCCGCACCGGCCTGCCGGTCGATCCGGCAAGGCTGCGCTATTACCGCATCTTCAACTGCTACCAGCTCATCACCACGGCGCTGTGCTCGGCCTGGCGCATCGTCCATCTGGGGAAAACCCACCAGGACGTGCTGATCGCCTGGGTCGAGGGCGTGGGCTACAGCCAGGCGCAGGAACTGCGCCGTCTTCTGCTGGAGGAACTCTGATGCCCGACACCATCGACAATGCCTTCCTGGCCTGTCAGCGCGCGCTGGAGGACATGATCCTTCCGGCCATCGACAGGGCCAACCCGCTGGCGGTGGAACAGGCGCAGCTGGTCCTGCGCATGCTGGGACTGTTGCGCGCCCGCGCCACCCTGCTGCATCCCAAGGCCCGCAAGGAGCTTGAACTGAACCGGTCCGCGGCCCTGGCCGTGGCCGGGCCGCTGCGCGCCCTGGAGCCCACCGCTGCCGACAGGCTGGAGGCCGAGGCTGGCGCCGCCGGGCACCTGCTGGCCGATCCCGCGACGCCGACCGATGCGTTGAACCAAGCCGCCGCCGGTATCGCGGCCCATCTCAGCGCCGCCATCGCCACCTGTGGACCGCGCGACGACCCCGCCGCGCGCCAGGTCGAGCGGATCGCCATCGACAGCCAAGGCGCGCTGATCGACCTGCACCGGGCATGGTTCGCGCCCACCGGCTTCGACGACACCGCCGACCTGCCGCCGCTGGACATCCTGCTGGCCGCGCCGACGCCCTGATTTCCTTCTCTCAGCCAAGGACATATCCATGATTACACCGCAAATGGTCGATTTCCAGAACGGAGCCGATGCCGGCCCGGCCTGGGTCGAAACGCTGCTGATCCCCTTCATCGCCCGCGAGGCGAATATCTATTGCCTGGTCTATGTCTGCGTCCGGCCGGGGCTGGGCGTCATGGCCAATCAGGTCTGGATCTGCGGGTCGCTGTCCGACAACCGCTCGGACCTGCTGCATTATCAGGACAACCAGCATCTGCCCGCGCCGCAGCGCCTGACCGATTTCGGCTCCGACATCGGGTTGCGCGTCAGGTTCACCAATGCGCCGCGCGATTTCACGCTGGACTATGAAGGAGACGACGGAACCGCCTTCCATATCGACTGGAAAGGGTTGATGGATCCCTTCGACATCCACGACCCCAACCACAGCCCGCAAGCCGAGCAGGTCGAGGACATGCATGCCGACATTTCGGTCGGGCAAAGCCACAAGGCGGGGCATTACGACCTGACCGGCCATGCCACGGGCACGCTGACCATCCGCGGCAAGACCTATACCGTGGACAGCATCGAGCGGATGGACCACAGCTGGGGGCCGCGCAACCCCACGATCATCAAGAACATGTATATCGTTTCCGCCACCTTCGGCGAGGACCTGTTCTTTCACATGATCTGCCCGTGGAATCCCGACCTGCCCAAGGCAAACCAGTTCCAGCTGACCCATGGCTATGTCTGCGAGAACGGCCAGGTTCACGGCCTGACCAGCGAGGTCGAGATGACGTCGCAGCATCTGGGGCTGCCCTGCGTCGGGCTGCAGATGACGGTCAAGGACGTGCGGGGCAAGTCATGGCGGATGAACGCCTCGCCCAATCTGGGCGCGCCGTGGATGCCCTATCCCAGCGCGATCACCTATAACGGGCTGATGAATTTCTTCATGGACGGGCGCGAGGGTTATGGCGTCGTGCTGGCCAATTACTCGCTGCCCTGGCTCAACGCCAAGAAAGGCCGCCTGACCGAGGAATTGTGTCCCAAGATCTGGGTCTGACCGCAACCGCGCCGAATGCCCGAACACCCCCTGGCAACAAGGGGGTGTTCCGCTTTCGGCGCGCAGGCTTTCGGGGACGACGAAACAGACCGCCGGGCTCCGACGGCCTGCCGCGGCAGCAACCCCGACGAGCGGGGGCGGTCACATCCGCCCGAGGTCTATCCCCTTGGTTTCCCGGATGAAGCAAAGCGCGAACAGCGTAAAGCAGATGCAGAACATGGCGAGCAGCGCCGGTGCGTTCATATTGCCGCTGCGTCCGATCAGCCACATGGCCACCATGGGCGCCGGGCCGCCGAAGATCAGCGTCGAGAACTGCCAGCCCAGGTTGATCCCTGTCGAGCGGTTGTCGGTCTTGAACATTTCGGCGAACATCGGCCCCAGCGAGGCCGAAGCCATCGAGGCGAAGGGGGCCGCGACGATGATGGCGATATAGGAGGCCGTCGGGCCGACGCCGAAGGCCAGATAGACCGGGTAATACAACGCCATCAGGCCCAGGCTGCCCAGCCACGCCACCGGCTTGCGTCCCCACCTGTCCGTCAGCGCCGCCATCGGCAGCATGAACAGCGACCAGACCAGAAGCCCGCACAGCGCGATCGACATCGCCGTTGCCGGCGGATAGCCAAGGTTGCGGATCAGATGGGTCGGGACGAACAGGAACAGGATCGACGCGGTGATGACATGGGTGGCGCCCACGCTCATGCCCAGCAGCACCGCGCGCCAGTCGCGCCTGACCGTCGTGCGCAGCGGGGTCTTCTTCTTGTCATGCGCCTTTTGCGCCACCTTCTGGAAGACCGGCGTTTCCTCGAGTTGCAGCCGGATGTAAAGCCCGATCAGCCCCAGCGGCAATGCCAGCAGGAAGGGTACGCGCCAGCCCCAGCTCTGCATCACCTCGGCCGAGGTCATCTTGGTGATGAACAGGCCCAGACCCATCCCCACCGCCATCGCGAGCGAGATCGTCAGGGTCAGGTAGCCCGAATAATAGCCACGCTGGCGGGCCGGGGCATATTCGACCACCAGAGCCGAGGCGCCGCCATATTCGGCGCCGGCCGACAGGCCCTGCAACACCCGGCACAGGGTCAGCAGGATCGGCGCCAGGATGCCGATCTGATGATAGGTCGGCAGCAGCCCGATGGCCGCCGTCGGCAGGGTCATCAGCGCGATGACGACCAGAAGCAGGGCCTTTCGCCCGTAGATGTCGCCGATGGGGCTGATCAGCATCGCCCCGAGAGGGCGGACGAAATAGCTGACGGCATAGGCGCCGAAGGTGATTAGCAGGCTCGTCACCGGATCGTCGCCCGGAAAGAACAGCCCCGCCAGGATGGTGGCGAGAAAGCCGTAGACGATGAAATCGTAATATTCGACGAAGGTGCCGAAGCTGGCTGAGAATATCGCCCGGCGGCTTTCCGGCGTCATCCTCTCGGACCGGTCCGGCATCGCCATGGCGGAAGTCTGGATTGTCATGTTTCTCCTCCCTGAAAGACCCGGCACGGGTCGTGCCGAGCCGTTTTGTTGATTGGTGTCAGGCTAGAATCCGCGGGCAGGGATCGTTCAGAAACCGGCCGCGGGTCTGGTTCAGCCAGCCCATGTTGTGATTGGCCATGACGATGCCGTAGCCGCGCTGTCCGTCCATGAAGAACCGCATCAGCGACAGATAGGTCACCGCGCTGGGAAAGCCGTACCAGGGCGCGCCCACATTGGGCGAGGCGACCAGATCCCATGTCTTGCCGCGGGTGTCCGCGACCTGCATCTGCAGCCCCACGGTGATATTGCCGAAATGCTGCGCCTCGATCCGTGCCACATCCGTCAGGCCGAAGACCTCGCCGCCCTCGCAGACATAGCCGTGGCTGAGCCGAAGCTGCTCGCCCGCTGCGGCTTCTGGGTCCCAGGGACAGATCATGTGAAAGAACAGGTCCCGGGAGAACGTCGCCGAGACGATATAGGTCGGCCGGATCACGGTGGCGTCCCGCGGGCCCCAGCTGTGGTCCATCCGTTCAATGCAATCGATGCGATAGGTCTTGCCGCGCAGCGTCAAGGTTCCGGCCACGTGCCCCGTCGCGTCGAAATGCCCAGCCCTGTGAGTTTGCCCAGGCTCGATGTCGGCATGGATGTCGCGGGCCTTTCCGGCTTGCGGGCTGTGGGCGGGATTGTGGATGTCGAACGGGTCCATCAGGCCAGTCCAGTCGAAATGGAACTCGGTCCCGTCCCGGCCGACATAATCCACCCGAAAATCCCGCACTCCGCCGGTAAAGCGGACCGAAAGCCCCAGCGGCGTGGTAAAGTCGCGGAAGGTCGAGATAGCGGGAAGCTGCTGGTTGTCCACGTAATGCAGCAGGTCGCCGCGGCTATCCGACAGCGAACCGCAGATGATGATCTGGTTCGTCATCACTCCCAGCGCGGGCCGGACATAAAGGTAGATCAGCCCATAGATCCCCTCCTCGGCCAGGACAAAGGGGATCAGCATCGTCTCGATCCAGTGATGGTCCGCATCGGCGGGCGCCTGGAAATCCAGCGTTCGCGGCGTGATCGGCGGATAGGGTGCGTTCATCGCAAAACCTCGTCTAGGTGTCATTCGCAGCGCGGGAAAAGGCTCGGCAGCGGGGGGATCTCCTCCGGCCGGGTCTCGAACCCCGACAGGACATGCCAGGAGCGGTTCAGCCGGTTGATCGCGGGGCTGTGGCGCAGCACCGCGCATTCGATGCGGCGCGCCGCCGCGCTGTCGTCGTCGCGGCACGACCGGACCAGCGCCGCGATCCGCGCGGCCAGTTCTTCCGCGCAAGCGTCGATCCGTTCCAGTCCGGCATGGGGGTCGTGCCACAGCGCGTCGGCACGGGCGATCTCGTCCTGCAAGGCGGGCAGTTCCGCCGGAGCGACGGCGGCCATGTCGGACACGAGATCCTCGGCCATCTCCTGGTACAGGCGCATCTCCTGGCGCGAGCGGGCCACGACATGGGGCAAGCGCGCGATGGTGAAGCGGATCGTCCTTGCGATCAACGCCGCCTGTTCCAGCGCCAGCGGATTGTCCGGGTCGATCGCGGGCACGATCATCTGTTCAAGCCCGCGGACACAGGCCTGCAGCGTATTGCCAAGCGTGTTGGGCATCAGAAATCCTCCTCGAGCAGGCAGCAGATCTCGTCGGCCTGCGCATGGCCTATGCCTTCGAGCATGGCGACCAGAACGTCCTGATGGGTCTTGCCCAGCCGGACGACGCGCCAGGCCGAGGCCAGCGCCGCAAGGACGTTTTGCAGGGAATTGAAAACGCGATAATATTTCAACCGCGCCGGGTCGATGCTCAGCCCCGACAGCCGTTCATACGAGGACAGGAATTCATCCAGCGGCACCAGGCCCGAGACCAGGAAGGTCTTGCCGTCCTCGGCCAGGTTCCCATAGCTCGACAACGTGGTCCAGGCCAGGTCGCGATGCCGGTCGCCGATATAGCCACGCTCGAAGTCGAGCCAGGCGGTGATCTGCCCCGTGGCCTCATCGAACAGGAAATTGCCGGCGCGGAAATCCCCGTGCAGGATGCTGGGACGGTCCAGCACCGGCAGGTTGTGCCGCAACCAGCTTACCGCCAGGTCGAAAACCGGAAACTCGAAACCGCGATCCTCTTCCCAGATGCGCAGGACGCGGTTCAGATGCAGCAGGGCGGATTCGGTGCTGTTCTCGGCAGGCACCTGGAACGCGCTCAGATCCCCTTGGCGATAGTCGGCGGTATGGATGCGGACCAGCGCCTCCAGAAATTGCGGCCCCAGCTTCTGGCGCAATTCCGGCGGAAAGCTCTGTCCGATCCCGGCGACGCGGCGCTCCTTGCGGCTGGGGGTCGAAACGCCGGGCAGCCATTCATAGATGATCGCGGCCTGAGGCAGCCAGGTGCCGTCCTCGTCCAGCCAGAAGACCTTCGGCACTGGCAGGATATCCCGGAAAAAGGTGAAGATCTGCTGTTCGCGTAGCCGGCTGGTCGAATTGAGCGATTCCTCGGGCTCCATCCGCATGACAAGCCGCTGGTGCTGTGCGACGCCGGCCTCCGACCAGTCCAGGGTGAAGGCAAGCTGGATCTTGGACGCCCCACCCATGAGCCAGCGCATGTCCGAAATCTCATAAGGCCCCTGCAGCTTGGCATCGAGAAAACGGCGCAATGCCTGATCCAGTTCGGGCATGGAATAGCGTCCGGGCCTGGAGGGCTCCATCCGGCGCAGCATCTTGCGCGTCAGCATGCGGTCGAATTCGGCCTCGGTCGGATAGTCGCGGCGCAAGGCCTCGATCCATTCGCGGCTGGGATGGTCTCTTTTGTCCTCGACAATGGCCTTTTGCAGCATCCCTGTCCTCCTCCCTGACCTGCCGGTGCAGCATGCGGCTGGACACGGGGCGAAGCCTCTGGACTTCGCTGTGCCGTGCCGGGCTGGGTGCCCTTATGGACGCATGCGGAATGTCATCTAGCTGATGAAAGCTAGGACGATTCGTCCGCGCGCGGCCCATCCTTTAGGAGGGGAGGAGGAGGGTATTTGGCATTCGGCGGGGCATCCCGGAGGCGGGATGCTCAGCCGCGCCCGGGGCGGTGCCGGCGGGCGCGATCACATATTCGGGTAGTTCGGCCCGCCGCCGCCCTGCGGGGTTGTCCAGTTGATGTTCTGGCTGGGGTCCTTGATGTCGCAGGTCTTGCAATGCACGCAGTTCTGGAAGTTGATCTGGAACTTCGGCCCCTCGGGCCCCTCCAGCACCTCATAGACCCCTGCCGGGCAATAGCGCTGCGCCGGCTCGGCATAAAGCGGTAGGTTCACCGCGATCGGCACCGCGGGGTCCTTCAGCTTCAGGTGGCAGGGCTGGCTTTCCTCGTGGTTGGTGAAGGAAAACGCCACGTTGGTGAGGCGGTCGAAGCTCAGCTTGCCGTCCGGCTTCGGATAGTCGATGGGCTGGAAATCCGCGGCCTTGCCGGTGGCCTCGGCATCCGTCTTGCCGTGCTTCCAGGTGCCCAAGGGGTTCCAGCCGGTGAGGTTCGCCACCCACATGTCGAAGCCGCCGAGCGCGAGGCTGGCCCAGAGCCCCAGCTTCGACCAGAGCGGCTTGACGTTCCTGACCGGCTTCAGGTCGCGGGCGATGGGGCCGGAGCGCAGGTCGGCCTCGTAATCGGCCAGCTCGTCGCCCGCGCGGCCCGCGGCGATGGCGGCGGCTGCCGCCTCGGCCGCGGCGATGCCCGACAGCATGGCATTGTGGTTGCCCTTGATGCGCGGCACGTTCACCAGCCCGGCCGAGCAGCCGAGCAGCGCCGCGCCGGGCACCGTCAGCTTGGGGATCGACTGCCAGCCGCCCTCGGAGATGGCGCGGGCGCCATAGGCCACGCGCTTGCCGCCCTCCAGCAGGTCCGCGACCAGCGGATGGTGCTTGAAGCGCTGGAACTCCATGTAGGGATAGAGATAGGGGTTGGCATAGTTCAGGTGCACGACGAAGCCGACCAGGACCTGGTTGCCCTCAAGATGATAGATGAAGCTGCCGCCGCCGGCGTTCTTGCCCAAGGGCCAGCCCATCGTATGCGTCACCGTGCCGGGCCTGGCCTTGGCCGGGTCGATCTCCCAGATCTCCTTCATGCCGAGGCCGAATTTCTGCGGCTCGTGGCCGGCCGAGAGGTCGTATTTCCCGATCAGCTCCTTGGCGAGGCTGCCCCGCACGCCCTCGCAGATCAGCACGTATTTGCCGCGCAGCTCCATGCCGGGCTCGTAGCCCGGGCCGGGGGTGCCGTCGGCGTTCAGCCCCATCTCGCCGGCGACGACGCCGACCACGCGGTCGCCCTCATAAACCAGTTGCGAGCAGGCCATGCCGGGGAAGATCTCGACCTCCAGCGCCTCGGCCTGTTCGGCGAGCCAGCGGCAGACATTGCCCATCGAGACGATGTATTTGCCGTGGTTCGACATCAAGGGCGGCATCGGCCAGTTCGGGACGCGGACCTGGCCATGCGGCCCGAGGATGTAGAAATTGTCCTGGGTGACTTCGGTCTCGATGGGGGCGCCCCTGTCCTTCCAGTCCGGGATCAGCCGGTCGAGGCTCGAGGTGTCCAGCACCGCGCCCGACAGGATATGCGCACCGATCTCCGAGCCCTTCTCCAGCAGCACCACGGAAAGCGCGGGGTTCACCTGCTTCAGCCGGATCGCCGCCGACAGCCCCGACGGCCCGCCGCCGACGATCACCACATCGTATTCCATGGATTCGCGCGCGGGCAAGTCGGGCATGGCGGGGGATTCTCCTTGGTGATGGCTGGGGTTCTGATCAGGGCGTGTCAGTTCGCCCCCTTCACTCGATCATTGGCAGGAGCTGGTCGAGGGATTTCTTGGCATCGCCATAGAACATCCGGGTGTTGTCCTTGTAGAACAGCGGGTTCTCGATGCCGGAATAGCCGGTGCCCTGGCCGCGCTTGCTGACGAAGACCTGCTTGGCCTTCCAGACCTCCAGCACCGGCATGCCGGCGATGGGGCTGTTCGGGTCCTCCTGCGCCGCCGGGTTCACGATGTCGTTCGAGCCGATCACGATCACCACGTCGGTCGAGGGGAAATCCTCGTTGATCTCGTCCATTTCCAGCACGATGTCATAGGGCACCTTGGCCTCGGCCAAAAGCACGTTCATGTGCCCGGGCAGCCGGCCCGCCACCGGGTGGATGGCAAAGCGCACGCTCTTGCCGCGCGCGCGCAGCTTGCGGGTCAGTTCCGACACCGATTGCTGCGCCTGCGCCACCGCCATGCCATAGCCCGGCACGATGATGATCTCGTCGGCGTCGTTCAGCGCCGCCGCGACGCTTTCGGCATCGATGGCGATCTGCTCGCCCACGATCTCCATCGCCGGGCCCGACTCGCCGCCGAAACCGCCCAGGATCACCGAAACGAAGCTGCGGTTCATCGCCTTGCACATGATGTAGCTCAGGATCGCACCCGAGGAGCCGACCAGCGCGCCGACCACGATCAGCAGGTCGTTCGACAGCGAGAAGCCGATCGCCGCCGCCGCCCAGCCGGAATAGCTGTTCAGCATCGACACCACCACCGGCATGTCGGCGCCGCCGATGCCCATGATCAGGTGATAGCCGATGAAGAGCGCGGCCAGCGTCATCACCACCAGCGCCAGCGTCGAGCCATTGGCGAGATAGACCAGCAAGAGCACCAGCGACAGACCCGCGGCGCCGGCGTTCAGCACATGGCCGCCGGGCAGCTTCCTGGCCTTGCCATCGACCTTCCCGGCGAGCTTGCCGAAGGCGATGACCGAGCCGGTGAAGGTCACGGCACCGATGAAGACGCCAAGGAAGGTCTCGACCCGCAGGATCGACTGCTCGACCGGGGATTTATGCGCCAGCACGGCGGCAAAGCCGGTCAGTGCCTCGCGCGCGGTGGGATCGAGGCCCAGCACATGGCCGAGCTCGATATGGGTGTTGCAGCCGATGAAGACCGCGGCCAGGCCGACCAGCGAATGCATGGCGGCGACCAGCTGCGGCATCTCGGTCATCTGCACGCGGGTGGCGACGATCCAGCCGATGACGCCGCCGACCGCGACCAGGATCAGCGACAGAAGCCACAGGCCCGAACCGGGGCCGATCAGCGTTGCGGCGACGGCCAGCGCCATGCCCACGATGCCGTACCAGACCGCGCGCTTGGCGCTTTCTTGGCCCGAGAGCCCGCCCAGCGACAGGATGAACAGGATGGCCGCGACGACATAGGCGGCGGTGGTGAAACCGAATTCCATTGCGCCGGCCTCCTCAGGATTTCTGGAACATGGCGAGCATCCGGCGCGTGACCAGGAAGCCGCCGAAGATGTTGATCCCGGCCATGAACACCGAGAGCGCCGCCAGCACGATCACCAGCCCCGAGCCCGAGCCGATCTGCATCAGGGCGCCCAGGATGATGATCGAGGAGATCGCGTTCGTCACCGCCATCAACGGCGTGTGCAGGCTGTGCGAGACGTTCCAGATCACCTGGAAGCCGATGAAGACCGACAGCACGAAGACGATGAAATGCTGCATGAAGCTCGCGGGCGCGACCAGCCCCAGCGCCAGCATCAGCACGCCGCCGACGACGAGCAGCCCGACCTGGTTGCGGGTCTGGGCCCTGAAGGCGGCGGTCTCGGCCGCGCGGCGCTCCTCGGGGGTCGGCTCCTTCGGCTTTTCCTTGGGCTTCGCGGCGGCGATGGCCGCGACCTTGGGCGGCGGCGGCGGCCAGGTCACGTCGCCGTCATAGGCCACGGTCGAGCCGCGGATGACGTCGTCCTCCATGTTCTGGACGATGACGCCGTCCTTGCCCGGCGTCAGGTCCGAGAGCATGTGGCGGATGTTGTTGCCATAAAGTTCAGAGGCTTGCGCCCCCATCCTCGACGGGAAATCG
>Ga0182743_1000650_pt1 | contig 40394 bp, 43 predicted proteins | sample eDN3rd30CKraftOP_FD_128522 | JGI IMG/M metagenome (GOLD analysis project Ga0182743, IMG submission 128522) | Enriched Organic Plus compost microbial communities from Emeryville, California, USA - eDNA 3rd pass 30_C Kraft OP (version 2) (version 2) ... | reverse complement strand
GATCGTCTCAAGGATACTGCCATACAGGCGGGAAGATGGCCGCAACGAACCGCGACGGCCAACAGAACTTGCAACAGACATGGCACCCGCATAACACGGACACAGCCCGTGGTTTAGAGTGGGCGCGAATAAGGAATCAGGCATGCTCCTGCGGCGGGATCGGGCGATGACGGCGGTGGCCATCGTGCTGGACGTGGCCTTCCACGCCGGGCGGACGGAAACCGTGAACGCCGCCGAGATCGCCGAACGACTCGGCCTCGCCCGCCGCGGGATCGAGCCGGTGATGCAAGCGCTGTCGCGGGCGGAGTTGCTGAAAAGCGTGCGCGGCCCGGGCGGCGGCTACCGGCTGGGCCGGTCGCGCCGGGAAATCCGCCTGTCCGACATCGCCGCCGCGGTCAGCGAGGATGAATCGGCCGAGCCCGTCGCGCAGGGGCGGCTCGCCACCGCCGTGGTGGAACCGCTCTGGGCCGAGATGGAAGCCGCCGCCCGCAAGGCCATGGCCGCGATCACCGTCGAGGACCTGCTGCGCCGGGCGGCCGCCGCCGGGATGAAGCGCGCCGCGACCGAGCCGCTCAACTTCGCGATCTAGGAAGGGCGCCCATGCCGCGCGGCTCCGAAGGGCAGATCCGGATCGGGGTGGGCGGCTGGACTTTCGCACCGTGGCGCGGCCCGTTCTATCCGGACGGACTGCCGCAGAAGCGGGAGCTGGAATACGCGAGCCGCCACCTGACCTCGATCGAGATCAACGGCACGTATTATGGGTCGCAAAAGCCTGAAAGCTTCGCGAAATGGCATGACGAGACGCCCGCGGATTTCGTCTTCGCCCTGAAGGGGCCACGCTTCGCGACCAATCGCCGCGTGCTGGCGGAAGCGGGCGAATCGATCGACCGGTTCTTCGCCAGCGGCGTGACGGAGCTGAAGGACAAGCTCGGCCCGATCAACTGGCAGCTCGCGGCGACCAAGAAATTCGATCCCGACGACATGGCAGCCTTCCTCAAGCTGCTGCCCAAGCGGATCGGCGGCCGGACGATCCGCCATGCGATCGAGGCACGGCATGAGAGTTTCCGCGATCCCGCCTTCGCGGCGCTTGCCCGCGAACATGGCGTCGCGATCGTGCTTGCGGCTGACTCCGACTATCCGCAGATCGCGAGCCTGACCGCGCCATTCTGCTACCTCCGCATCATGGGAACGGCGGAGGCGCATCCGGCAGGATACGACGATGCCGGCCTGGATGCCTGGGCGAAGCGTGCGCACATGCTCGCGGCCGGGATCGTTCCGGATGACCTGCACGCCGTGACGGCAGGCGCGCAGAAGCCGGCACCGCGCGATGTGTTCCTCTACGTCATCAGTGGGTTCAAGGTGCACAATCCGGCTGCTGCGATGGCGCTGATCGCGCGTGTGAAGAGGGGCGGCTGAAGGCCCCTGCCCGTCTTTTCGCGTGCACGACGCGGACCGCCTTCAGGACAGACGCGTCAGCTTGCTGACCGCGCGATCGAAATGCGCGAGGTAGATGTTCTCCTCCGCATCCAGCCAGATCCCGTGGATGTTGAACGTACCGGGAGCGGGCTCGTCCGCGCCCCAGCGGATGATGGGTTCGCGGTTGCGTGTCCAAATGCTCAGCCCGTCGCGGCCGCCCACGTAGATGGCGTCACGACCGAAGGCCAGATCGCTCGGCATGTTGAGGGGCTTCGCGTACAGGGGCGGCGACGGCACGCCGGGCGTCCCCAGCGTGCGGATCGGCTTGCCGGACGGTTCGTGCACGGTGATCGCGTGCGTGCCGGAATCGGTGATCCACACGGTCTGGTCCGGCGCGATCGACAGGCCGTGCACGAAGACGGAGAACGCGGCTTCGCCCCACGAGGTGATGAACCGGCCGCTGGCATCGAACAGGCAGACCGGATGGGCGCTGCGTGACAGCACGTAGACATCGCCGTTCGCGGCCACGCCCCCTTTCAGCGCAGCGCGCGGCGGGCCGATGGATTCGTCGGTGTCGAAGTTCCACCCGCGCGGCAGTCGCGCCCAGTGCCGTTCAAGACGGTAGCGCCATGCGCTGGAGCCGAGGATCGGAAGGGCGTCCGGGAGGGATTCGGGCACGGGTCATCTCCGGGCTGATACGCAGCCGGCATGGTTCCGCAACATGCCCCCCGGCAAGTTCAGGCCGCCCCCGTCGTCCCCCAAGGCTGCCGTCTGCCGGTCCCACCCCCTGCGATTCGATCGAACAATGCGATGCCAAGGGCATAAACTCGGATATATCTGCAGGCGCGTTTGAGAATACCCACACCGGACGGCGCATCAGGCAGACCGATTTGACCGAAGAAGCGGACCTCTCACTGAATGCGGTGCGGGCTTTCGTACAGATCGCACGCGACCAAAGTGTCACGAAGGCAGCCAGGAGCCTTGGCATCACCCAGAGTTCGGTAAGCCGGCACCTCGCGGTACTGGAAGAATATTTCGGCGCGAAGCTGATCGAGCGGCAAGGCAGGCAGAGCCGGCTGACCGATTTCGGACGGCTCTTCACCGACGCGGTCGCCGAGCCGCTCGACACCATCCTGTTCACCGCCAGGCGCATGCGCCGGCGTGACGGCAAAGGCGCCAGCCATCTCGTGGTGCGCACCTCGCTCTCCACCTTCGCCTATACGCTGCTCATTCCGAACCTGCGGGAATTCTCGAAGGAAATGGGTGGGGTGACTGTCGATATCACGTCCGCCCTTTCGGCGCCGACGTCATCCGACAGTTTCGATGTCCTGCTCACCCGCGATCTCACCCTGACCGAACCGGCCGACCGATGGGATTTCTACGACGAACAGCTTGTCTGCGTCGGCGCGCCGGACTGCGTGGCGGGGCGAGGCCTGGAAGCGCTGCGCACGACACCGGTGCTCGCCGTGACCTCCCGGCCTGATATCCTGCCGACTTGGCTGCGCGGCCTGGGGCTCAAGACCTCAGATGTCATTTCAGGCGCGCGTTACGACCACCACTATCTGGCCCTGCCTGCGGCGACGACCGGCCAGAGCCTTCTGGTAACGCCGCACATCATCGTCGCCGATCTCATCCGGCAGGGCCTGCTCGACGTGATACCCGGCTCGCGCGCCCCAAGTGGGATGCAGTACCGCGCCTATGCTGCCGACCGTGGCGCCAATCCCGATCTCGCCCACGCGTTCTGCCGATGGCTGACACGGCTCTGCAGGAAGATCGCGGGGGAAGAGCCCGCGCGGCGCAGGGGCGACCATCCATCCATCGCAAAAACCGATCGATAGCCCCGCATTCCGCGATGGCAAAATTGGCGGCACGGCGGTGCCTCGTCTAGCTCCGGGCGGGTGCAGGCAAGGTGCGGGAGTTAATCGTGGGCACTGGCAAAGCGATCAAACTTGCGGTGATCGGGCGCGGCCTGATCGGGTCCGCGGCTGCGCGACATTTGTCCAAGGCGGGCCATGATGTCGCGCTGATCGGGCCCGATGAGCCGGCGGATTTTTCAAGACACAATGGTGTCTTTGGAAGCCACTACGATGAGGGTCGTGTCGCGCGGAGCTTCGATGCGGATCCATTCTGGAGGCAAATGAATAGGGCCTCGATTGCGCGCTACGGCGAAATCTCGGCGGAAAGCGGCGTGGACTTCTACCGGGAAGTCGGCGCGCTTCACTATGGCGACAGAGAAACCACGAATGTCGCAACAGTCGGTGAGGTCTGTTCTGAGAACGGGATATTCTGCGAAGTATATAAAGGCGCCGGGCTAGAGGAGCGATTTCCGTATCTGAGGATAACGGCTGGAATGGAAGGGTATTTCGAGCCACGGAATGCCGGACACATCAGCCCGCGCCGGCTGGTCCGAGCGCAGACGATCGCGGCGGAACGCGCCGGGGCGCGGATCATCGGCGAAGCCGCGCTGGGGATTTCGGAAAGCAGCTCGGGCGTATCGATCCGTACGAGTTCGGGCAGCGTCGAGGCCGAACGCGTTCTTGTCGCGGCAGGCGGACATACCGAAGCACTGCTGGGTCAATCATTGGGTTTCACGGTCTTCGGGCGCACGGCGGCGCTGTTTCGGCTCGATGAACAGGAAGTTCGGCGCCTAGCCGGCATGCCGTCGATACGTTGTGTCGGGGCCAAGGGCAACAAGCCCTACATCCTGCCGCCGATCCCCTACCCGGACGGCCAGACATGGCTGAAGATTGGCAGTGATCCGGCCGACTTCATCCTCGAAGGCGAGGCGGATATCAAGGATTGGTACCGATCGGGCGGATCGAACCACGTCGCTGACGTGCTTCAGGAGAGGCTCCTTGATCGCATTGTCGATCTCAAGTTCGAAGAGCGCCGCGTCGTGCCCTGCATGACCGCCTTCGGGAAGACCGGCCTGCCCAGCATTGGGCCGCTTTCGGCGCGCGTAGCCGTTGCGTTGTGCTGCTACGGCAAGAGCGCAAAATGCTCGGATGAGCTGGGGCGGTTGGGTGCGATGGCGCTGCTCGGGGATGTTCGAGCAGAGCTTGCACCCTGATGGATCGACAACCGCCACGCGTGGCGGGCGGACTTTTGGGCCGAGGCGTTAACCCGCGCCGGCGCGCATCCTTCCCGGGCTAAACAGGCCCTTGGGATCGAAGGCCGCCTTCACCCGTGCGCCGATGCGGGCCAGCGGCGCGGGGTCGGGCGGAATCACCGCGACGGAGGCGCGCAGCGCATGCGGCCCGCGCATCAGCATCCATGTGCCGCCATCGGCCATCGCCGCCGCCACCACGGCCGCATGCGTCGCCTCGTCCGCCGGCCCGGCCAGCCAGGCCAGCCCGCCGCCCCAGTCGAGGAAACCGCGCACGCCGCGCGGCGCCAGCGCGGCCAGCACGCCCGGCCCCGATGTGGGCCGGACCGAAACACGCCACACCGCATGGTCCGTCTCGGGCGCCAGCGGCTGCGCATCGCGCACCGATCGCCAGATCGCGCGACTTGCCTCATCCGCGATCACCTCGACCTCACCGAAGCGGGCAAGCTCCTCACGCAGACGGCCGGTGCGATAGCTGACGGAGGCGGCGAAATCCTCCAGCCGCAGCAGCGTCGCCGACCGGCCCGCGAGGTCCGGCAGCCAGGACGCCGCCTCCACCGGCAGGAACGCCGCGCCACTGATGCCATAGGGGGAGCCGAGCCCGACCGACATCGCCTCCCGCGCCCGGTCCGCGTCGAGCCCGGCGATGGCGAGCGTGGCGGTCGCCTCGGGGGCCGGCAGCACCTTCAGCGTCGCCTCGGTCATCACGGCGAGCGTGCCCTGGCTGCCGGCGATCAGCTTGCAGAGATCGAGGCCGGTGACGTTCTTGAGCACGCGTCCGCCGGACCGGATCACCTCGCCGACCCCGTTCACGGCACGGACGCCGAGCAGATGGTCGCGCGTCGCGCCCCAGGCGATCCGGCGCGGGCCGGAAAGATTCGCCGCCACCACGCCGCCCAGTGTCTGGGTGCCGCCCTGCCACAGCCAGGTCAGGTCGGGCGGTTCTGCGATCATGTGCTGGCCGCGTTCGGCCAGGGCCGCCTCGATCTCCGGCAGAGGCGTGCCGGCGCGGGCGGAGATGACCAGTTCCTGCGGCGCGTAGAGCGTGATCCCGGTCAGCGCCCGAACCGAAACGGTGCGGGCCGCCTGTACCGGCCGCAGCATGCCGCGCTTGGTGCCGTTGCCTTCGATGGCGAGCGGATCCTCAGCCGCACGGATCAGGTCGGCGAGCGCGGCTTCGTCCGGCGGCGCCTCGATGGCCGGGGTCACGCGCCGCTTCCCCCTCTCCCGCTGGCGGGAGAGGGTCGGGGTGAGGGTCTCATACCGTCTCCAGCGGAAACACCTTGGACGGGTTCAGCAGCCAGTCGGGATCGAAGGCGCTCTTGATCCGACGCTGCTGCGCCAGCTCGTGCGGCAGAAACTGCACGGTCATCAGGTCGCGCTTCTCCACGCCCACGCCATGCTCGCCGGTCAGGCAGCCGCCCATCTCCACGCACAGCTTCAGGATGTCCGCACCGAACGCCTCCGCCTTGTGGAAGCTTTCAGGATCGTTGGCATCGAACATGATCAGCGGATGCAGGTTGCCGTCGCCGGCATGGAACACGTTGGCGACCTTGAGGCCATACGCCTCGCTCATCTCCCCGATCCGGCGCAGCGTGTCCGGCAGGCGGGAGGTGGGGATGGTGCCGTCCATGCACAGATAGTCCGGGCTGATGCGGCCCACCGCGCCGAACGCACCCTTGCGTCCCTTCCAGATCGCAAGGCTCTGTTCCGCCGACTCCGCGACCTTCAGGCTGATCGGGCCGAAGCCCGCGCAGATGTCGCGGATGCGGGCGAGCAGCGCGTCCTGCTCCGCGATGCTGCCCTCGACCTCGATGATCAGCATCGCCTCCGCGTCCAGCGGATAGCCGGCATGGGCGAAGGCCTCGCAGGCATGGATGCAGGGGCGGTCCATGAACTCCAGCGCCACCGGGATCACGCCCGCGCCGATGATCGCATCCACCGCCGCACCGGCCGATTCGAGCGAGGGGAAGGCGGCCAGCATGGCCCGCGCCCCTTCCGGGCTGCGCAGGATGCGCACCGTGACCTCGGTGACGATGCCGAGCTGGCCCTCGCTGCCGGTCAGCAGGCCCAGCCAGTCATAGCCCGCGGCATCCAGATGCGCGCCGCCGATACGCACCACCTCCCCCTCCACCGTCACCACGGTCAGGCCGAGCAGGTTGTTGGCGGTCACACCGTATTTCAGGCAATGCGCGCCGCCCGAATTCATGTTGACGTTGCCGCCGATCATGCAGGCGAGCTGGCTGGACGGGTCGGGCGCGTAGAAGAACCCGTCCTCGGCCACGGCCTTGGTGATGCCGATATTGGTCACGCCGGCCTCGACCACCGCGCAGCGATTGTCGAAGTCGATGTCGATGATCCGGTTCATCCGCATCAGCCCGATCACCACCGCGTCGGCGGCCGGCAGCGCGCCGCCGGACAGGCTGGTGCCGGCCCCGCGCGGGATCACGCGCACGCCGTTGGCGTGGCAGAACGCCATCACGGCCGCGACCTCCCCGGTCGAGGCAGGCAGGACCACGGCGAGCGGCACCTGGCGGTAGGCGGAGAGCCCGTCTGTCTCGTAGGGTCTCAGCCGCAGAGGGTCCGAGATGACGGCATCCGCCGGCAGAAGCGCGGCAAGCCCGGCCACGATCGCATCGCGGCGGGCAAGCACATCGGCCTTCGGCTCAAGCTGGGCGAGCATGCACGTCCTCCCCGACAGCACCCGGAAGATGATGCCACGGGGCTGAACCGGCAAGTTTCCGGGGACGGTACGCGAAGAACCGGGCACGCGCGGGGCGTGCCCGTGCGAAATCAGCCCTGGCGGGCCTTCATCCGCGGGTTCTTCTTGTTGATCACATAGACGCGGCCATGGCGGCGCACGACACGGCAGTTCTTGTCGCGGACCTTGGCCGATTTCAGGCTGTTGCGGATCTTCATGGCACGGCGCTTCCGATAAGGCGGCGGGAGATACGGGCGGGGGGTGGCGGTGTCAACAAGTTCGGGGCATGGGGCGGCCATGCAAAGCAAGACCGGTTTCGGCACCTGGGCCGCCTTCCTCGCCGCGCCCTTCGCGGTCCTGGCCCTGATCGGGCTGTTCGCGACCTACGCGGTCGGCCTGCCGCACGACCGATGGGTGGCGCGGGAGGAGGCGCTGGAGCGGGCGGTGACCCTGGTCGAGGCGGGGGCGCCCGTCTCGGACCTCGCCGCGCTGCGCCCGGCGCTGGGCGAAGCCGCGGCCGCGCTCGATGCCCAGGACCGCCGCGCCGCCCTGTCCGCCGCCCGCGCGGAGAGCCGCGCCTTCTTCCTGCGCCAGAGCGAGGCGGTGCGCTTCCGGATGCGCCTGCTGCTGCTGGTCGGCGCGGCGGCCTCCTTCGCCTTCGGCGTGGTGGTGCTGGGCATGAGCCGGCGATAAGGACTCGCAACCACAACCGGAGCTGGCGGGATGTTCACGCTGTTCAGTTGGCGACGGACGCAGGCGGATGGCCGGGCGGGCTTCGCCCCGGGCACGACGGAGAACGACATCCGGGCGCATTGGCTGGTCGTCATCGTCCTGCCCGTGGCACTTGCGGTGCTGGCATCCGGCCTGAGCTACGCGACGAGCCTGTGCCTGGAGCGGGCCAAGCTGGCCAACGCCAAGGAACTTGAATGCTACAAGGCGCGGTTGCTGCCGAACGCGCAGCCCTGCCCGTAGCCAGGCGGCCCTACGCGCCGCCCAGCCGCGCCTCGATCGCCGCTGTCGCCGCCTTGTCCAGCCGCAGCTTGCTGCCGAGTGCGTCGAGGAAGGCGCGTTCCGCCGCGCTGATCTCCCCGGCAGCGGCCACGGCTGCGGCATAGACCTGGGCGGCCAGCATGGGGTCGCGTGCCTCCTTGGCGATGGCCGCGACGTCGAGGGGGGAATCGAGGTCACGCAGCACGTAGTCCCGCTCCTCCGCCGACAGGCCCGCCGCGTCGAGCTGGCCGGCGATATGGGTGCGTTCATCCTTGTCCAGCACGCCGTCCGCCTTGGCCGCGGCGATGGCGGCCCGGATCAGCAGCAGGGCTTCGGCCGAATCGGCATCCGGCCCGGACGCTTCGACGGGCGGCGGCGTCCAGGGCGTCGCCCCGGTCGATGGCACCCCCGCCGAGGGTTGCACGTCCACGGAACGGCGGGGCGATCGCGCCGGTGCCGGGGTTGGTGCCGGCGCAGCCTGACCGCCGCCGCTGAGCGACTTGGCCAGCGCGGTCGCGGCGATCGTGGCCAGCGCCCCGAGCGCGGAATTCAGCCCGCGCGAACTGCCCGACCCCAAGGAGATGTTGATCAGGCCGGAATTGCTGGCCTTCGTGGTCCGCCGCCGCCGTCGGGGCGGTGCCGCCGCGCCGCGCAACAGGGCGCCCAGGATGCGTTCCGCGCTCAGCGACGAGCTTGCCATCCGCCTCTCCTTCCCGCGTCCCGATCCCTGCCGGGCGCGGCCCAAGCCAACGCCATGCAGCCGCGGGCGCGTCAAGCCCGCGCCATCTCAGGCCGGGACCGGAACCGGCGACCGCGCCGCCGCATCCGCTTCGCCGGCCGCCGCGACGACACGGCCCAGGGCGCGAAACTCTCCGGCCCGCGGCGAATTGGGGCGCCACACCAGGCCGATGGTCCGCATCGCATCGGGCGAATCGAGCCGCACGAGGGTGACATCGGTTCCCGCAAGCAAACCGCCCCTGATCGCCAGTTCCGGCAGCAGGGTCACACCCAGCCCGCCCGCCACCATCTGCGCCAGCGTGTGCAGGCTGGTGGCGGCGAATTCGTCGTCGCGCACCGCCAGCCGGCAGGCCGCCAGCGCCTGGTCGCGCAGGCAGTGCCCATCCTCCAGCAGCAGCAGCCGCTCGCCCGCCAGCAGGGGTAACGGCACCGGCTCCCGCTCGACCAGCGGATGCCCGGCAGGCACGGCGAGCCGGAACGGATCGCGCCAGAGCTGCATCGTCTCCACATCGGCCACCGGCAGGGGCAGCGCCAACAGCAGCAGGTCGAGCCGCCCGTCCTCCAGCGCGTCCAGCAGCCGTTCGGTGGTGTCCTCGCGCAGGAAGATGCGCAGACGGGGGAAATCGGCGCGCAGGCGCGGCATCAGGCGCGGCAGCAGGAACGGGCCGATGGTCGGGATCACGCCGATCCGGAGCGGGCCGGACAGTGGCGCACGGGCGGCATCGGCCGCCTCCGTCACCGCGGCGAGCGCGGCGAGCGCGGCCCGCGCCCGCTCGATCAGTTCCAGCCCGAGCGGGGTGAAGATCGGCCGCTTCCCGCCAGCGCGGTCCAGGATCGCGGCATCAAGCTGCCGCTCCAGCGCGATCAGCCCAGCCGACAGCGTCGATTGCGTCACGGCGCAGGCGGCCGCAGCGCGGCCGAAATGCCCATGCTCCGCCAGGGCGACGAGGTAGCGAAGCTGCTGGGGACTTGGGAGCATCATCGGCAAAAACGATCAAACACGGCAAAAATCATTTAATGGCACGCTGGAGAAGTGTCGATCCAGTGGCTGATTTCCGTCGATCACGCCCACATGATTGATTGGTTCGATCATTTCATCCGAAATGTCTCATTGGCACTGTGCGGCGCACAATGCCACTGTCCCGGCGGCCGCGGCGGCGGTTGATCTCCCGCAAATGCCCGATCGGGCGCATGTGTGATCGTCATGGTCACATATGGCGGGCGGTCGTCCTGCCGCGCAGACGGCCGCCGTTTCGACCCCGAGGAGACCGCAGTTCATGCTGACCGTTGGCGACAAGCTTCCCGCCTTCACCCTCACCGCCGTCAAGGGCGGCCCGGCCGGCCTGGAAGGCCCCGGCAAGTCGTTCGAGGAGATCTCCAACACCTCCGATGCCGGCAAGTGGAAGGTCATCTTCTTCTGGCCGAAGGACTTCACCTTCATCTGCCCGACCGAGATCGCCGCCTTCGGCCAGCTCAACGGCGACTTCGCCGACCGTGACGCGGTGATCTACGGCGTGTCCACGGACAGCGAGTTCGTCCACCTGAACTGGCGCCTGCACAACAAGGACATCAACGCCCTGCCCTTCCCGATGCTGGCGGACGTGAAGCGCGAGCTGTCCACCGCACTCGGCATCCTCGACAAGGAAGCGGGCGTCGCACTGCGTGCGACCTTCATCGTCGATCCGGACGGCACCATCCAGTGGGCCTCGGTCAACGGCCTGAATGTCGGCCGCAACCCGCAGGAAGTCCTGCGCGTGCTCGATGCACTGCAGACCGATGAGCTGTGCCCCTGCGGCTGGGAAAAGGGCAAGGAGACGCTGAACCCCGACGCCCTGTTCAAGACCGCCGCCTGAATTCGGCTGCCACCAACCGGCCCGCGCCGGTCCCCCGGCGCGGGTTTTCTTTTTCCAGCAAGGACTGCCGTGATGTCTCTCGAGTCCCTGAAGAACGCGCTGCCCGAATACGCCAAGGACCAGAAGCTCAACCTGGGCAGCCTCGCCGCCGAGCCGTCCCTGACCCAGCAGCAGCGGGCCGGGACCTTCATCGCCACCGCGCTCGCCTCCCGCAACGCCACGGTCACCGCCGCCCTGGTCGCCGAGTTCGGCCCGCAGCTCAGCCCCGAGGCGCTGACCGCCGCCAAGGCGGCCGCCTCGATCATGGGCATGAACAACGTCTACTACCGCTTCACCCATGCGGTGATCGGCGACTATCCGACCATGCCGGCCAAGCTGCGCATGAACGTCATGGCCCGGCCCGGCGTGGAGAAGGCGGATTTCGAGCTGTGGTCGCTCGCCGTCTCGGCCGTCAATGGCTGCGGCATGTGCATGGAAAGCCATGAGAAGGTCGTGCGCCAGGCGGGAATGACCGCCGAGCAGGTGCAGGCCGCGGTCCGCATCGCCGCCGTGGTCCACGCCATCGCGGTGACGCTGGACGGCGAAGCCGCCCTGGCCACCCCCGCCGCCCTGGCGGCCTGACCGGGCGCCTTTCGCCTTCCCTCCCCTTCTTCCATCGTTCGGAGGAGGGGAGCCGCGGCGCCCGGCGGATCAGTCCGCCGCGGATTTGGTGCGGAGCGTCTGGCGCGCGATCATCCGGGCGAAGAGGAGTCTCGTATGCCCGGAACCCGCAGCGGCGCCGTCGCCCGCGCCCACGCCATCTTCGATGACGGCACCTATCTCCAGCGCCTGCGCGATCTGGTCGCCGTGCCGACCGAAAGCCAGATCGCGGAGCGCCTGCCGGACCTGAGGCGCTACTGCGAGGCCACGATCCCGCCGCTGCTCACGGATATGGGCTTCGCCATCCAGGTCCTGGACAATCCCGATCCGCGCGGCGGGCCGGTGCTGCTCGCGACCCGCATCGAGAACCCCTCGGCCTCCACCGTCCTGCTCTACGGCCATGGCGACGTGGTGCGCGGCCTGGCGCCGCAATGGTCCAATAACCGCGACCCGTGGGCCGTCAGCATCGAAGGCGACCGCTGGTATGGCCGCGGCACGGTGGACAACAAGGGCCAGCACCTGATCGCGATCGAGGCGCTGCGCGCGACGCTCGCCGAACGCGGATCTCTGGGCTTCAACGTCAAGGTGATGATCGAGACGGGCGAGGAGGTCGGCTCCCCCGGCCTCGCCGAATTTCTCGAACGCCATCGCGATCTCTGCGCGGCGGACGTGTTCATCGCGCTCGACGGCCCGCGCCAGACGACGTTCCTGCCGGAAGTGTTCCTCGGCGCGCGCGGCGCGGTCGCCTTCGACCTGGTGGTGGATTTCCGCGCCACCGAGCACCATTCCGGCCATTTCGGCGGTGTGCTGGACGATGCGGGCTTCGTGCTCGCGCACGCACTGTCCACCATCGTCACGCCGCGCGGAAAGATCCTGGTCGAGGACTGGCTGCCGAAGAACGTGCCGGCCGCCGTCACCGAGGCGATCGACGCGCTGACCGTCGAGGACATGCCGAATGTCCCGCAGGGCAGCGCCGATTGGGGCGAGCCCGGCCTGTCCAGGCCCCGCCGCGTCTATGGCTGGACCAGCGTGATCCTGCTGGCCATGACCTGCGGCCATCCCGACGCACCGACCAATGCCGTGCAGGGGCGTGCCCGCGCGCGGCTGCAGGTGCGCCATACCGTGGACCTGCCGGCCGAGACCATCGTTCCCGCGCTGCGCCGTCACCTCGACGCCAAGGGTTTCGGCATGGTGAAGGTGGAGGAGATCATGAACCGGGCCATGTTCCCTGCCTCCCGTACGCCGCCCGACGATCCGTGGGTGAAGACGGTGGTGGACAGCCTGGCGCGCAGCAGCAACCGCAAGCCGAACGTGCTGCCCAATTCCTCCGGCTCCTCGCCGACGGAACTGTTCCGCCAGATCCTCGGCGTGCCGGCGATCTGGATCCCGAACTCCTATCCCGGCTGCAACCAGCACGGACCCGACGAACATGCCCTGGCGCCGCTGCTGCGCGAGGGGCTCGGCCTCATGGCCGGGTTATGGTGGGATATCGGGGAGAAGAACGCGCCGGCCTGACAGCGCGCCTCAACCGCCCCGCGCCGCCGGGGCGGTGATGGCGGCGTCGCGGGCAGGATGCTGCGTCATCCAGAGGTACACGCCCGCGCCGCCGCAGATCAGCCCGAGCAGGAAGCCAAGAAGCGGCCCCGCGATCCCGATCCTCCGCTTGGGCGCGGGGAGCACAGGGGGGGCGGCGGGCATGTCGGGCACGGCCGAGCGCAGCAGAAGGATGGTCGAATCCTCCGCGCCCGAGACCGGCGCATGCCTCGGCGCAGACGCCTGCGGCGGCGATGCGGCTTCAGCGGCGGGCGCGGCCGCGCGGATCGCCGCCGCCATCGCGGCGGCGTCCGGGTAGCGTTCGGCAGGTGCCTTCGCCAGCGCCTTCGCGACGACGGTATCGAAGGCGGGCGGCACGCCGGGCGCGACCTCCGAGGGCGGCTTCGGGTCCAGCGTCAGGATGTTGTGGAAGATCACCGGCATGCCGCCCGGAAACGGGCGCGCACCGGTCAGCATCTCGTACAGGATGACGCCGGCCGACCAGAGATCGGACCGCGCATCCACGTCCTCGCCGCGCAACTGTTCGGGCGACATGGTGGACGGCGTGCCCATCATCTGCCCGGCCATGGTGTGCTGCGTGTCGCCGATGCGCGCGATGCCGAAATCCGCGAGCCGTACCTCGCCCAGCCCGTCCTCGGCGCTCAACGCCAGCAGGATGTTCGCGGGCTTCACGTCACGGTGCACGATGCCTCGCCCATGCGCATAGTGCAGCGCATCGAGCAGCGCGCAGACCACCCGCACCGTCTCGCCAACCGCCGGCCGCTCGCCGCGATCGAGCACCGCCTTCAGCGTCTCCCCGATCACCAGTTCCATGACGATCCAGGCGAAATCCTTCGTCTGGCCGAAATCGTGGACGGTGACGATGCCGGGATGCGACAGCCGTGCGACCGACTGCGCCTCCTGGTGGAAGCGGCGGAGGTCCTCGGCCGCCTCCGCATCGGTCGCGAGGCCGATCGGCATGGTCTTCAGCGCGACCAGGCGGCTCAGGCGGCGGTCATATACCTCGAACACCTCGCCGAACGCGCCACGCCCGATCCGGTCGCGCACTTCGTAGCGGTCGGCGATGACCCGCGCCGGCGCGACATCCGCGCTGTCTCCGCCCTGCTGTCCCTGGGCCGGCATGATGACGATACGCTCCCCAGCAGGGTGTGTTCCGGACGATGACCTACCCTAGAGCAGTATCGCTTGACGCGAAATCCCCCGCCCCATACTCGCCATAGTGGAGCCGGTCCCTGGCAGGACCGGTTAGCGATGCCGAAAGACGCGCTTCCGCAACCTTGGCATCGCCCCATCAGCGTGCGCCACAGGAGGTCCCATGCGGATCGCGATTTGCGTGAAGAAGGACATTTACGGCGTTCTGTCGGCGCGCATCCTCGCGGCTTCGCTGGGTTTCGCGCAGCTCCGTTTCTTCTGCAGCGTCAAGACCCGCGACGCGGAGAACGCCGTGCCGGCGCTGCGCCTGATGAAGCTTCTGGAACGCGACGTCGCGATCGACGCGCTGGCCGCGCAGCTTCCCGGACTTCCCGGCCTGCCGCATCCCGACGACTGGGTGCCGCTGACCGACCTTCGCGCGGATGGCGGGGGACGCACGCTGCTCGACTTCCGGCCTGATATCGTGATCTCCGCGCGCTTCAGCCTGATCTTCCCGCAGCACGTGATCGCCGCGGTGCCGCGCGGCATCATCAACGTCCACCCCGGCATGCTGCCGTCCTATCGCGGCCTGTTCGCGCCGTTCTGGCAGATCCGGCGCGGTGAGACGGAGCTCGGCTGCACCGTCCACCTCGTGGACCGCGGCATCGATACCGGCCCGATCCTGGGCATCGCCCGCGTGCCCTTCGACCCGGCGCGCTCACTGATGTGGCATACGGCGGCACTGTATCGCGGCGGCGTCCCGATCGCGGCGGAGGCGGCCGCCGCGCTCGCACGCGATGCGCAGCCCGGCGCCGCCGGGCAGCCCGCGGAGGGCGCCTATTTCCGCTTTCCTTCGGCCGAGGATTTCGCCGCCCTCCCCGTCCGCATCAGCGATCCGCGCGACTACGCCGCACTGCTGGAGGAAGCCTTCGCCCCAGGCCCGGCCTCCGCGCGGGATCGCGCCGCGTGAGCGGCAGCCTGTCCTTCGCGTCGCGGCTCAGCGTCCTGCTCGCCGCCATGCTGGTGGCGGGCGGCATCCTGGCGGCAGGGCTGAACTATCTGAAATTCGAACGCCTGCTGCTGGAACAGCAGGCGCGCGTGCTGGAGATCCTGGCCGGGGAGCTTGGTGTCACGGTCGAGAATGGGCTTCAGCTCGGCGTGCGGCTGGCCGGCGTGCCCGGCGCCCAGGCCCTGCTGGAACGCAGCCGCGCCGCCGAACCGCTGATCGCCGGGCTCAGCATCGTCGATTCGAGCGGCATCGTGCTGTTCGACACCGACCGGCAGAACCTGAACGCCGCGGCCCCCGAAGCGGCCCTGGCAGGACAGACCGGTTCCGGCCCCTGGCGCTACCGCGACGGCAGCCGGTACGGCGTCGGCGTGCCGGTCATCAACGGGTTCGGCCAGCGCGAAGGCGCCGTCCTGTTGAGCTACGATCGCCGCTCGGTCGATGCGCGCCTGACCTCGGTCCTGCTGTCCATGGTCCAGGCCACACTGCTCGCGCTCGCGGTCGCGCTGCCGGTGGGGGCGGTCGGCATCCATCTGATCACCCGGCGCACGCGGCGCTGGTTCGCGGCCATGGAGGCGGCGATGCAGCCCGGCGCGCCGCCGGAACCCCTGGCCGCGTCGTTGCAAGGCGCGGTCGGGGAGGCAAGCGCCATCCTCGCCGCCGCCGAGCACCGGCTGGAAACCATCGCTTCCGAACTGCCCGAGGAGGTGCGGGCATGACGCCGGACCGTCGCCTGATCGGAAGTGTCCTCGCGCTGTCCGTCCTGCTGCTGACGGCCGCCATCGGCTTCGTCTCGCATACGGCGCTCCGCAGCTTCGAGGGCGAGCTGCGGCCCGAGCTGGAGCGGGAGGCGACCGTCGTCGGCAGCATCGGCGTGCAGACGCTGCAACGCGCGCTCGATCTCGGCGTGCCGTTTGATGGACTATCGGGCGTGGAGGAATACCTGGCCACGCTGCTCTCGGCGCAGCCCGGCCTCGCCTACGTGCTGCTGACCGATGCGCATGGCCGCGTCATCGCCCGCGCCGGGGAAACCCCGGCAACGTTCCAGGGCCTGCCGCCGGGCGCGGTGCCGCCCGGGCGCGGTGCCGTCACCCGCCTGCTCGGCAGCAGCTACGACGCCGCGCTGCCGCTGCTGGCCACTGGGCAGCCGGTCGGCTGGGTCCATGTCGGCATCGCGCGCGCACGGCTCGACACCCCGCTCGACGACATGCGCTGGGACGTGGTGATCGTGCTGCTGGTGGTGCTGCTGGCGACGGCGGAGTTCCTCCGCTTCCTCCTCGCGCGCACGGTCTCGACGCCGATCGCCATGGTGCGGCGGCTTCAGGAACGCCTCGCCGCCGGGGACTGGACCGTGCGCGCGCCCACCGACATGGGGGCGGAAGCCGGACACGTGGCGCGCCATCTGAACGTGCTGGTGCGCCGGATGAACGACCGCTGGGACCGGCTGTGCTGGCTGGCCACGGAATCGAGCGCCGCCCACCGCACCGCCGCGGTGCTGGCCGAAGTGGGGGGCAAGCTGCGGTTCGGCATGGCCAGCGTCGCGGAGCGCCGCGGCAGCGACACGGCCTCGGCCCGGCTGCCGCTGTTCCTGTTCGTCTTTGCCGAGCAATTGTCCACGTCCTTCAACCCGATCTACGCGCAGGCACTTGCCGGGGGCGGCGGCACGTTCGGTGCGGCGCTGCCCATCGCGGCCTTCGTGGCCGCGGTCGCGCTGGCCACGCCCTGGGGTGGCGAGGTGGTGGCCCGCCGGGGCCCGCGCAGCGCGATGATGTGGGGCACGGTGCCGGCGGCACTCGGCCATCTCGGTGCCGCGCTTGCCCCGGACGTGTTCAGCTTTGCGGCTGCCCGTGCGGTCTGTGGCGCGGGCTACGCGATCGTCACCATCGCCTGCCAGGTGCATCTGGCGCAGGAGGCGCCGCAGGGCCGGGTCGCGCGCAGCCTGGGCGGCTTCACCGCCGCGGTGATGACCGGTGCGGTCTGCGGCACCGCGATCGGCGCGGTCCTCGCCGACCGGATGGGTTTCCGCCTGACCTACGGTGCCTCGATGCTCGTCGTGGCGGGCATCGCGCTTCTGGTCTGGCGCGAATTCGCCCCGGGCGGCGGCAGCACGGCGCCACGGCCCGGCCTCTGGCGCAGCGCACGCATAGCTTTCGCGGAACCGCGCTTCGCGGCACTCGCCGTGCTGGCCGCGATCCCGGCCAAGGTGCTGCTCGGCGGCTTCATCTTCTTCCTCGCACCGCTGGAGCTGCGGGAACTCGGCTTCAGCCAGGCAGCGATCGGCCGCAACGTCATGCTCTATGGCCTCTGCATGCTGCCGGCGATCGTGGCGGGGGCCTGGCTGTCGGACCGCACGGGACGCGGCGGGCTGATCATCGCCATCGCCGGCGCGCTGAACGGCGTGGGGCTGATGCTGCCATTGTGGCTGGCATCCGATATCGCATTGCCCGGCGCGATCGTGGCGACCGGGATCGCCCAAGGTCTGGCGTCGGCACCGATGCTGGCCGTTGTGCCCGCGATCGCCGGCGCTACGGGCAACGCGGCCGCCATGCTCGCCTTCCTCCGCCTCGCGGAGCGGTTCGGCAGCGTCGTCGGCCCACCCGCGGCGGCGGCGCTCCTGGCGTCCGGCGGCGCGGGCCACACGATGCTGATGCTGGGCATCTTCTCGCTCGTCACCGCCATCGGCTACGGGCTGGTGCTGCTGCTCCGTGCCGCCCGGCGGGAGGAACCGGCATGAGGCTTCCCCGCCGCCCCCTGCTGGCCGCACCCCTACTGGCCCTGCCCCGCCCCACCCGCGCGCAGGACCGCAAGTTCCGCATCGTGATGATGCTGTTCCGCGGCTGGGAGGAAGCCTGCGACGGGTTCCGCGACTATTTCGCCGCCCGGCGCATCCCGGTTGATCTGATCGTGCGCGACATCGGCCAGGATCTGAGCCGCGTGCCCGAACTGATCGCGGAGACGCGGGCGATCCGGCCGGACCTCGTCTATGTCTGGGGAACCTCGCTCGCGATTGCCGTGCTGGGGCCCTGGGACCAGTTGGACCCGGCGCGGCACCTGACCGATTTCCCGGTCGTGTTCAACATCGTCACCGATCCGGTCGGCAACCGCATCGTCCGCTCGCGCGAGGCTCCAGGCCGCAGCGTGACCGGCACCGAATACATCGCCCCGGTCGATGTGCAGATGCGTGCCATGGCGCGTTACCGCGCCTTCACCAGGGTCGCGACGACGTTCAATCCGAACGAGCGCAACTCGCTGTCCGTCGTGCGGCAGATGCAGGCGTTTCTCGGCGGCGGCGTGATCGAGCTGCCGGTCGCTCTCGATGCCGCGAAGCGGCCGGACCCGGCCTCCATCCCCGACGTCATCGCGGCGGCCAAACGCGCGGGCGCGGAATGGCTCTACATCCCGCCCGACACGTTCCTGAACGACCACCGGCTGGTGCTGACCCGTACCGCGCTGGAAAGCGGATTGCCCTGCTTCTCCGCCAGCGAACGCTTCGTGCAGTTCGCGGAAGGGCTGGCCGGGCTGGTCAGCCGCTACTACAGCGTCGGCGCGTTCACGGCCTTCAAGGCCGAGCAGATCCTGCGTGAGGGCCGCGCGCCGGAAAGCATCCCGGTCGAGACGCTGACCCGCTTCTCCTTCCTGATCCGCATGGAGACGGCGCGGCGGCTGAAGCTCTATCCGCCAGTCGGCCTGCTGCGCGTGGCGGAGACGGTCTGAGGCCATGCTGCTGCGGACCCGCATCCTTTTGCTCTTCGCGCTCGCGACCGTGTTGGTCGCGGCATCGGTGGCGCTGCCTGCCTGGATGGTCCTGCACTACGCGGAAGACCGCGCCGCATCCCTCCGCGCCTCCCTTCAGGCCGCGCAGTTGCGCGAGGCGATGGAGCATGTGGCCGCCCCGCTGGTCGCCGGGCTGCGCCGGGCCGCCTCCGACGAGGCGCTGGCCTGGGCGCTGACGACCGGCGACGAATCCGAAGTGCGGCAGCGCCTTGCAGCGCTTCGCCTGCTGCTCAACCTCGACAGCGTTTCCGGCCGCCTCGACCTGATCGGTGCGGGGGGACAGTTCCTGGCCGCCGCACCGGCTGCCGAGGAGAAGCTGGCGAGCGGTGCCAGCGCGCTGCTGCGCGACCTGGCCGCGGATCAGGTCAGCCTCACGTTCGAGAACGGGCCGGAGCACCGGCCGCTGCTGGTCGCGAGCCTGCGCCTCACCCAAGGTGGGCTGCTGTCCGCCGGCATCCCCGCCGAGGACGCGCTTGGCCGCATGGCGCGCTTCCTGCACGCGGACCTGCTGATGCGCGATCGCCGCGGCGCGCCGGTCTTCACCTCCGATCCAGCGCTGCGGGAACGGGCGAGCCATCTGGCGGGCGGCGATATCGTCGGCGTGGAGGACCGGCTGTTCCGGCTGGAAGCGACCACGCTCACCAACTCCGCGGGCGCCGTCGTCGGCGAATTGCTGGTGCTCGCCGACGCCACGGCGGAAACGCAGGCACGCCGGCTGCTGCTGCTCGTGGCCGGCGGGCTGCTGCTGATCGCGGCCGGCGCCGCCAGCTTCGCGCTCTATCGTATCATCCGCGGCGCGCTCGATCCGCTGACCGAACTGGCGCGCGCCCTGCAGGCGGTGGCCAAGGGCGACATCTTCGCTTCCGCCGCGATCGGTGCGCGGACAGATGAGGTCGGCGCCATCGGCCAGGCGCTGGAGGCGCTGCGCAGCAACACGCTCACCCTCGACCGGCTGGAGACACGCACCCGCCTTGCCGCCCTGCGTGAGCGCGCGCTGATCGGCCGCGAGATCACCCGCCTGACCGGCGTGCTGGAAGGCCCCGCCCGGCAGGAGATCCTGGGCCTGCTGCAAGGCGAGAACGCCACGCTCGGCCCGGCCTTCGCGCGCCTGTCGGGCCACGTGGTGCAGCAGCACCGGGAGCTTGCCGACCTGCTGGCCGAGCGCACGCGCGACCTGGCGGTGGTGCGGCAGGCGCTGGACGAACGTATCCAGCTCAACCGCATGCGGGAGGAGCTGGATGTGGCCCGGCGCCTCCAGCTCTCCTCGGTGCCGACCACGTTCCCGCAACGGCGTGCCTTCCGCCTGCACGCGACCATGGTGCCGGCGAAGGAGGTGGGTGGCGATTTCTGCGACTTCGTGATGCTGGACGACGATCGCCTGGCCCTGCTGATCGGCGATGCCTCCGGCAAGGGCGTAGGGGCGGCGATCTTCATCGCCATGGCGCGCAGCCTGCTGCGGGCCGCGATGGGACGCGGCGCGAGCCCCGCCGAGGCGCTGGCCCAGGCGAACGACACGCTGGCCGCGGACAATCCCACGCTGATGTTCGCGACCGCGATCGTCGCCGTGGTCGATTGCCGCACCGGCGTGATGACCTACGCCAATGCCGGCCACAACGCCCCGCGCCACCGCATGGCCGGCGGAGGGGAAGCGCCGCTGCCCATGCCGGACGGCATCGCGCTCGGCGTCATGGACGGGTTCACCTATGAGGAGCGGGCCTTGCAGCTCGATCCCGGCGACATGCTGCTGTTCTTCACCGATGGCGTGACGGAGGCGGTGGGCCCCGACGCGACCCTGTTCGGCGATGCCCGGCTTGCCGCGATCACAGCGGATGCGGACCTGCGAGAGCCGGCGCAACTGCTGGACGCGATCACGCGCGAGGTTGCACGCTTCGCGGACGGAGAACCGCAGGCGGACGACATCACCATGCTCGCGCTGCATTGGCATGCGCCCGAGCGCGAATCGCCGCGCCTGTCACGCGCCGAGGAGCATGCGACATGAACGTCACCACCGAGACGAAGGACGGGGCACTGATCCACCGCATCAGCGGCCGGATCGACACCGCGACCAGCAAGGCCGCCGAGAGCGCACTGACCGCGGAGGTGAAGCAGGGCAAACGCGTCGCTTTCGATATGAGCCAGGTCGCCTATGTCTCCTCCGCCGGGCTGCGCGTGGTGCTGCTGGCGGCCAAGCTCGCAAAGGCCAATGCCGGCGCGGTGGTTCTGTTCGGCTTGCAGCCGACAGTGCGCGAGGTCTTCGCCATCTCCGGCTTCGACCGCGTCGTCTCCATCCAGGAAAGCGAGGCCGCGGCGCTTGCCGCGCTCGGCACCTGAGGTGACGGCGCTCCGCCTCCTCTGCAGCCGCGACCCGGTGGAGCTGGAGCGGGCGCTGGACGCCATCGAGGCGCATCTGCGCGAAGCCGGCGCCGCGACGGACAACGCGATGCAGTTTCGCCTGGTCGCCGAGGAGATCGTCACCAACATCGCCCGCTGCGCCTGGCCAGAGGGCGAGACGCACCGGTTCACGGTCGAACTGGCGGCAGAGGCGCGCCCGGAGGGGGTGCATGTGCGCATGACCACGGTCGATGACGGCGTGCCTTTCGATCCCACCGCGCAAGCGGCGCCGGATACCACGGCCGCGCTGGAAGATCGCCAGGTCGGCGGCCTGGGGATGCTGCTTGTGCGGGAGATGACGGACGGGCAGCACTACGCGCGGGAGGACGGACGGAACCGGTTCTCGGTCGTGCGCTTCTTCCCGCATGCCGCCACGGATGATCGTGGCGGGGATTGACGCTGGCATCACGCCGCCCTCCAGCGACTCCGCCGCCGCCCGCGACCATGCATCCCGGGCTGGCCCCCTGTGCATGCACTGCTTGATGACGCATGCAGACAACGCGCGCGCACTCGTCTACGGAGGCGCGCTGTGCAAGGAGCGTGTCTATGTCGAAGAAGTTTCTGACTGACGTCATCGTCGAGTCGGCCGGGCTGACCGGCGTCGCCGCCGCGCAGCTGGCCGGCGATATCATCGAGGCGATCAAGACCGAGATCACCCAGACCGGTCGTTTCACCATCCCCGATTTCGGCGCGTTCAGCGTCCGCGAAACGGCGAAGCGCACCGCCCTGAACCCCCGCACGGGCGAGAAGGTCGCGGTCAAGGCCGGGGCGACGGTGCGGTTCAAGGCCAGCCCGGCGCTGAAGACGGCCGCGCTCTCCGGCCTGAAGAAGGCCAAGCGCAAGGCCGCGAAGGGCTGAGAACGGCAACCGGCGTGCGCGCCAACCGCGCCGCCGGTCCCCTATCCCCGTCGGCTTGCCGCGCCGATGGTGCTACTGCTCGGTCGGGTCGTAGCCGAGTGCCACCTGCATGAAGTCCGAGGCCTCGCACATGTCCTCGACCGTCAGCCCGATGGTATAGGCGTCCACCCGGTCCACCCACCGCAGCCGCGAGAGCGTGTCGGCCGGCGGGCGATGCTTGAAGGCCACCTCCAGCCGGATCGGCCCTTCGATCCGGTAGGGGCGGAAGTCCCCGATGCGGGCGATGGCGCGACGGGTCATCGCCCCGATCTCCCGGCAGGCGGCCGCCGGCGTCAGGCTTCGCGCGGCGAGATGCCCGTAGGCCCATTTCACCACCGCAGCCTCGACATCACCGACGAGGCCGCGTGTCTCCTCGACGAAATGGTCGTCGCCCGAAATACCGATCAGCGGCACGCCGAAATGGCCCAGCAGGGGATGGGAGAAGCCCGCCTCGGAGACCACGCGGCCGTTCAGCCGTACCTCGCGCACCACAAGGCCGCGCATGGTGTGCCCCAGCACGCCGGACGGATGCGTGCTGCCCGTGTGCCAGCCGATGAACAGCGCGCCGTCGTAGGGCCCCTCCTCCACGCCGGCCACCATCCCGTTCGGGCGCCGCACCCCGCGCACGAGCTGCACGCGGTCGGGCAGACGGTCGATGAGGATGTTCTGGGAAGCGAGGTGGCTGTCCGCGACGACCACCTCCTCCACCCCCATTTCCAGCGCCGCCTCGGCCGCCGCGACCACGCTGTCGGTCATCCAGCGGCAGGCGGTCTCGTATTCACGGCCCGAAGGCAGGGTCTGCTGGCGTGTCACCACGCCGGCGATGCCCTCGATATCGGCCGAGATGAAGATGCGCATCAGCGTGCCTTCCGCGCCAGAACGACACGCGTGTAGTCGTAAGCACTCGCCTGATAGGTGATGCCGCGCCGCGCCACCCAGAAATTGGTCAGCTGGTATAGCGGGATGATCGCCAGGTCGTCCATCGCCATGGCCACGGCCTGCTGCAACATCTGTTCGCGCGCCGCATCGTCCATGGTGGCGGAGGCGCGCGCGATCAGCGCGTCGATCCCGGCATTGGAATAGCCGGAGCGGTTGTAGCTGCCGGTCAGCCGCGAACGGTCATAGGTCGCGATGACGTTGACCAGGGGATGCAGGGCCTGGCCGGTCGCGCCCCAGCCCGTGTAAGTGAACGGGAACTCCATCCGGCGCGCGCGCTGCCCATAGGCGGCGAGCGGCATCGTCTCCACCGAGGTCTGCACACCGATGCGGCCCCACATCTGGGCGACCGCCTGGGCGGCGATCGGATCGGTCGGCCGGGAATCGGAGGCGACCGGCAGGGTCACGCGGAAGCCATCGGGATAGCCTGCCTCCGCGAGCAGCTGCTTCGCCCGCGCGGGATCCGCGGCGGGCACGGCGATCGCCGGATTGTATGAATACATCCCCGGCGGGATGAACTGGAAAGCCCCCGCGGCGGTGCCCTGCATCACCCGGTTGGCGAGACCGGCGCGATCGATGGCAAGCGACAGCGCCTGCCGCACCCGCAGGTCACGCAGCGGGTTGGCCGGCAGCGGTTTGCCGTCGTTGTCGGTGATGAACGGCGCCACCTCCGAGGACTGGTTCGGCGCCATGTAGATCAGCCGTGTTCCCGGCGCGGAGAACACCTCCAGGTCGGGGGAGTCGCGGAAGCGCGGCAGGTCGTTCGGCGAGGGCTGGTTGATCAGGTCCACGCCGCCCGACAGCAACGCCGCCGAACGCGCGCCGGCATTGGGGATGTAGCGGATGGAGACATGATCCCAGTTCGGCCGCTCGCCCCACCAGTTGTCGTTGCGCTCCAGCTCGGCCGCGGCGCCGGGCGTATAGGACCGGATGATGAAGGGGCCGGTGCCGATGGCGGCGCGGAGGGCGTTGTAGTCCTCGGTCGTCGCGCCCTCGCCCACCTTGCGGGAGACGATCGAGACGCTGGAGATGTCGTTCGGCAGGGTCGGGGCAGGTCCCTTGGTGTGCAGGCGGATGGTCAGCGGGTCCACCACCTCCACCCGCTCGATGGCGCGGATCTGGCTGGCGTAGCTGACCACGGCATTCGGCACGTTGGGCACGCGCGCGAAGGTGAAGGCCACGTCATCCGCGGTGAAGGGAAGCCCGTTGGTGAAGTGGACATTCGGCCGGAGTTTCAGCTCCCACACGGTATCCGAAACCGCCGTCCAGCTCAGGGCGAGACTGGGGCGCAGATCATAGACAGGGCCGCTTTCGATGAGCGTGTCGAAGATGTTGTAGATCAGGGCCTGGGTCGAGATGCCCTGGTTGAAGTGCGGATCCACCGTGCCTGGCGCGGCACTGATGCCGAGCGTCAGCCGGTTCTCGGCGGCGGCGGGCAAGGCGGCGAGAAGTGCGGCGGAGATCGACAGGACCGCGACGGCCCGGCGGCAGCGATGAAGAGACATCGGCGATATCCTTTCCCAGTCCGTCATGGTGTGGAATCGGTGCGCGGATCGATCGGCGTGAGCCGGCCGGCGCGCGCTTCGATGACCGCGCCCGCGTCGAACAGGAACGGGTCCTGAAAGCGCGCGGCGACGAGCTGCACCGAGGTCGGCGCGCCATCCGCGAGGCCCATCGGCACCGAGAGGCCGGGCAATGCCAGCAGCGCGGTGACATAGGCCGGCATGTTGGACCACATGACGCGCGCCACCGCGGCATCGCCCTGCTGGTCATATTCGGCAGGCATCGCATGGGCGAACGCGACCGGCATCAGCAGCAGCGGATAGGTCTCGAAGAACAGGTTCCAGTCGCGCAGGATGGTGGACCGCAAGGCGAGTGCCGCGATGTATTCGTCGCGCCCCGGCAGCGGTTTCTGGCCGAAGGCGATGCGGCTTTGCATGGAGCGGCGGACGAAGGCATCGCCATGGCGCTCGATCTCCCGCAGCGTCGCGCCCTCGCGCTCGGCATTCAGCAGCGCGCGATGCAGGTCCCAGGCTTCCTCGAAGCGCGGCGGTGCCACTTCCTCCACGGTACAGCCCACGTCCGCCAGGAAGGCGGCGGCCCGGCGCACCGCCTCGGCGACCGGAGGATCGGTATCCGCCGGGCCGGGATAGACCGCGACGCGCACCGGCAGCTTCAGGCTGTCGGCCTCCGCAAGGCCCGGCACCCACCAGGGATCACGCGGATCGCGCGCCGACATGGCCGCGAAGCCGAGCCGCGCATCGGCGATGCTGCGTGCCAAGGGGCCTTGCGAGGTCGTGGACTGGTGCAGCGCCGGGCGATCCTGCGCGACCGAGGGATTGTAGTTGGGGATACGGCTCGGCGTGCAGCGCAGCCCGACCACGCCGCAGCAGGCTGCTGGCTGGCGGACCGAGCCGCCAAGGTCGTTGCCGTGCGCGATGGCGCCGACCCCCGCCGCCACGGCCGCCGCCGCGCCGCCGGAGGAGCCCCCCGGCGTGAAGGCGCGGCCCCACGGATTGTAGGTCTCGCCATACATTTCGTTGCTGGTGAAGCTGCGCGCGGCGAAAGCGGGGCTGTTGGTCAGGCCGAGGATCACCGCCCCGGCCTTGCGCAGGTTCGTGACCACCGGGCTGTCATCGGTGGCGATGCGATCCTTCAGCGCGATGATGCCGTTGGAGCGGCGCATGCCGGCGACGTCCACGTTCATCTTCACCGTGACGGGCACGCCATGCAGCAGCCCCGGCGCATCGCCCCGGGCCAGCGCCACGTCCGCCGCATCGGCGGCATCGCGTGCCGCCTGCTCCATCGGTTCGACAACCGCATTGATGCGCGGGTTCACCACTGCCATGCGCGACAGCGCGCTTTCCGTCGCCTCGCGACTGGAGATGCGCCGGGCGCGGATCGCCTCGGCAAGCTCCACGGCGCCCCAGCGCCACAATTCTTCGGTCATGCCGTCCCTCCGGATCAACGTTGCCGTACGCGCGTCGCGGCGGGACGCCGATCGCCAGCACTCCCGACGGCTTGCCTGCCGAAGGGCGACATCCGGCGGCCTATGCGAAGCGCCGGATGTGGAAAGGCTCGATCGGCGTCTCGGTGCGGCCGGTGGCGATCAGCTCCGCCATGGTGTCGCCGACACCGGGGCCGATCTGGAAGCCGTGCCCGCAGAAACCGAAGGCATAGAACAGGCCAGGGATGCGCGCGCTCGGCCCCATCACCGGGATGTCGTCCTTCATGTAGCCTTCGATGCCGCTCCAGGTGCGGATGATGCGCAGCGCACCGATCGCCGGCACCATGCGGCGGAGCTGGGTGAACTGATGCAGGGTGATGCGCGGATCGGCGCGTTCGGGACGCGCCTTGTCGAGATCCGCAGGCCCATGGCCGGTACCGCCGAAGACGATGTTCCCGCGCGTCACCTGACGGAGATAGACGACTTCCTTCGCCTCCCTGGTGGTGATGCCCAGCACAGGGGTCAGCGCATAGGGCACCGCCTCGGTCACCCCCATCTGCGGGCCGCGCGGGGTGAGCGGCACGGGCTCACCGAAGCGTTCGGCCATGCGCGCGCCCCAGGCACCGGCGGAAATCTGCAACAGGCCGGCGCGCCACACCGAACCATCGGCGGTGTCCACGCGGAAGCCGCCGTTCTCCTGCTCGATGGAGAGCACCTCGGCATTCTCGACGATGCGCGCGCCGTCGCGCCGCGCGGCGCGGCCGAAGGCGGGGGCGACAAGGCGCGGATTGGCATGGCCGTCCGTGGGCGACCAGGATCCGCCGATCACCTCCTGCGACAGCCAGGGAAAGCGGTCGCGCACGGCATTGCCGCTGAGCAGTTCCAGCTCCAGCCCCCAGGGCTTCGCGGCATCGCGATAGGCCTCCATCATCGCCACCTGCTCCGCCCCGTAGGCGACGCGCAGATGGCCGGTGGGGAGGAACTCGACATCCTCGCCGAGCAGTTCCGGCAACCGTCCCCACAGCGCGCGGGACCGGTGTGCCAGCGGCAGTTGCGGCGGGAAGCGGCCTTGGCGGCGGACATTGCCGAAATTCACGCCGCTCGCCTGCTGGCCGACCAGCCCGCGTTCGAGCAGGATGACGGACATGCCCCGCTGCCGCAGGAAGAAGGCGGTGGCCGCGCCCATCAGCCCGCCGCCGACGATCAGCACATCCGCGCGGTTCTCCTTCATGCGGCGTCGTCCAGAATGGCGGCGATGGGCAGCGGCTTGACCGGCGCCTGCCCGCGCAGGCGGCCCGCGGCATCCACCGGCGCGCCGCGCGCGGCGGCGAGGATCTCCGCCCCTGCGATGCCACAGAAGCGGCCCTGGCAGCGGCCCATGCCCACGCGGGTGAAGGCCTTGGCGCGGTTCACCTCCGGCGCGTCGAGCGCGGTGCCGCCGCTGCGCAGCGTGCCGGCGGTGATCGCCTCGCAGCGGCAGACCAGCGTGTCGTCCGGCAGGCCGCGCACCAGCGCCTCCGGCCAGGGGAAAGCGAGCGTGATGCCGTGACGGAAGCGGTCCATCGCCTTGCGGCGGCGGCGCAGCTTCGCTGCGTCGATGCTGTCCGGCACGGGCAGGCCATGGTCCTTGAGCAGCGCCAGCGCCGCCAGACGGCCCGCGATCTCCGCCCCATCGGCGCCCAGCAGCCGCGCGCCGTCCCCGGCAAGGTAGACGCCGGGCACATCGCTGCGCCCATCCGCGTCGCAACGCGGCAGCCATTGGCGATGGTCCGCGTTGTAGTCGAAGCCGCAACCGGCGAGGTCGGCGAGCTGGCTTTCCGCGCGCAAATGCCAGCCGAGCCCGACGGCATCACAGGCGATCACCTCCTCGCCGCCGTCCGGGCGCTCCAGCGCAACGCCGGCCACCCGCGCGCCGGCCGCATCCGCCACCAGCCGCTTCGGCACCACGCCGCGCCGCACGGGCACGCCGGCCCGGCGCAGCCGCCACAGCAGCGCCGCGCCCTTGGCGAGCAGCGACGGGCGCGCGGCCATGTAGGGCAGGCCGCGCCAGCGCGCGCCGGGCGGCGCCGTGTCCAGCACCGCCGCCACCTCCGCGCCCGCCTTCACATATTGCGCGGCGACCAGGTAGAGCAGCGGCCCCGAGCCCAGGAACACCACACGGCTGCCGATGGCGCAGGCCTGCGCCTTCAGCGCGATCTGAGATCCGCCCAGGCTGAACGCGCCGGGCAGCGTCCAGCCCGGCACGGGCAGCAGCCGGTCGGTGGCGCCGGTGGCGAGGATCAGCGCATCGAAGGGCAGGACATGCGCACCGTCGCCGCGCTGCACGAACAGCTCGCCCTTGCGGATGTTCCAGGCCAGCGTCTCCGGCCAGTGGTCGATCTTCCCGGCAAGCCCGTCGAAGGCCGCATGCAGCGCGGTGGCGCGGCCCGCCTCGGTGCCGTAGAGGGCACGCGCGTCGCGGCGGAACCCCTCGGGCTGGCGGCGATAGATCTGGCCGCCGCTGCGCGGCGCCTCGTCCACCACCACAGGGCGCAGGCCGGCGGCGACCAGCAGTTCGGCGGCGCGGGTCCCGGCCGGGCCGGCACCGACCACGATCACCCGAGGCGGGGCCACGGGGCCTCCTTGGTCACCACGCGCATGCCGGGTTCGACATAGGTGCTGCAGGCGCGCAGCCGCGCGCCATCCTCGGTCCAGACCCAGCAGTCCTGGCAGGCCCCCATCAGGCAGAAACCGGCACGCGCACCGTCGCCGAATTCGGACAGGCGCAGCGCCGGGGTGTTCACCAGGATCGCGGTGAGCAGAGTGTCGCCCTTGAGCGCCGAGGCAGGCCGGCCGTCCACGACGAAAGCGACCTCGGGTCTGCCGTGCTCATCCAATCGGCGCAGGAGAGAGGGCGCTTCAAGCGACACGAAGATAATCCGGTTTACGATCCAAGGCGCTGCACTCCATGCGACGGCCGTTGGAAGGTTAGCCGGACAACCGGACGGGTCCATTGGCTTCTCAGCCGTGAGCCAGAACCTGTGGTTATGCCGCCCGGTCCGGGCGGGCCGCACGTCAGCCGCGCGCGCGCAGCAGCCGCGCCTTGTCGCGCTGCCAGTCGCGATCGGCGATGGCGGCGCGCTTGTCGTGCTTCTTCTTGCCTTCGGCGAGTCCCAGCAGGACCTTGGCGCGGCCGCGATCGTTGAAATGGATCTGCAGCGGCACCAGGGTCGCGCCCTCCCGCGCCACGGCGCCGGTCAACGTCTCCACCTGCTTGCGCTTGAGCAGCAGCTTACGCGGCGCGCGCGGCTCGAAGCGCGACAGGACGCCGCCCTGGTATTCGGGGATGTAGGCGTTGAACAGCCACATCTCGCCGTCGCGTTCGCCGGCCCAGGCTTCGTTCAGCGTGGCGCGGCCATGTCGCAGCGACTTCACCTCCGGCCCTTTGAGCACGAGCCCGGCCTCGATCGTCTCCTTGATCGCGTAGTCGAAGCGGGCCTTGCGGTTCTGCGCGGCGATGCCGTGCGAGATCAGCCCCTTCTTCTTGGCTTCGGTCATGGCATCGCGGGCATGCTCAGTTGAGCAGCCCGACCTCCATCATCGCCGCACGCACGCGCTGCTTCGACGCATCGGCCAAGGGCGCGAGCGGCAGGCGGCAATATCCGGTGCCGTGGCCGAGCAGGCTGGCAGCGTACTTCACCGGACCGGGCGAGCTCTCGCAGAACATCGCGTCGTGCAGGGGCAGCAGCCGGTCCTGCAGCGCGATCGCGTCCTGGGTGCGCCCGTCCTGCCAGGCATTGTGCATCTCGGCGCACAGCCGCGGCGCCACGTTGGCGGACACGCTGATGCAGCCGTCGCCGCCCGCGGCCAGGAAGGCGACCGCGGTGTGGTCCTCCCCCGAAAGCTGGTTGAACATCGCCCCGCACTCACGCCGCTGGTGCAGCGGACGGGCGAGGTTGGCCGTTGCGTCCTTCACGCCCACGATATTGGGATGCTTGGCCAGCCGCGCCATGGTCTCGACCGACATGTCCACGGCCGACCGCGGCGGGATGTTGTAGATGATGATCGGCAGGTCCACCGCGTCCGCGATGGCCTTGAAATGCAGGTACAACCCTTCCTGCGTCGGCCGGTTGTAATAGGGCGTGACCACCAGCGCGCCCTGTGCCCCCGCCGCCTTGGCGTGGCGCGTCAGGTCGATCGCCTCCTCCGTCGAATTCGACCCGGTGCCGGCGATCACCGGCACGCGGCCTTTCGCGGCCTCGATCGCGAGTTCGACCACGCGCTTGTGTTCTTCATGCGACAGAGTCGGGCTTTCGCCCGTGGTGCCGACCGGGACCACGCCATGCGTGCCTTCGCGGACCTGCCAGTCCACGAAATCCTGGAACGCTTTCTCATCAATGGCGCCGTCGCTGCGCATGGGCGTGATCAGGGCAACCAGGGACCCCTTGAACATCGGCGCGCTTCCTCGTGCACACAGGCGTGATTGAATGCCGAACCTAGGCGGGAGGGGGATGCGCCGCAACCGTCGGGTCTGGCATGGTACGCACGCCATGCGTGCACTCCTGCTCCTGCTTGCCTTCATTTCCCCCGCCATCGCGCAGATGGATGCGGTGCGGCGCGACGACTGGGCCGAGGCGGAGATGGCGGCCGCGCGACATGCCGACCCGGTGGCGGTCAAGCTGGTCCGCTTCTACCGGATGCTGGCCGGCGACGCCCCGGCAGCCGAGATCGCCGAATTCCGGCGCGAGAACTCGGACTGGCCGGCGCAGCAGGTCCTGACCCGCCGGTGGGAGGAGGCGGTGGCTGCGATCGTGGACGACCGCGTGGTGATCCGCAGCTTCACCTCCACCCCACCACAGACCGACGCCGGGCGGATGCGTCTGGCGGAGGCCATGGACCGCACCGGCGACCGCCGCGCCGGCGCGGCGATCCGCGCTGCCTGGAGCCAGGCCAGCCTCGATGCCGGTGGAGAACGCGCCTTCCTGGACCGCTATGGCACACGGCTGACCGCTGATGCGCAGTGGGACCGCTTCCGCGCCCTGGCCTGGGCCAGCAGCGCGGCGGCTGCGGCGCGCCAGGCGGACCGGCTCGCCGCCCCGCGGCGACAGGCTGCCGAGGCATGGCTCGCGCTGCATGGGGGCGAGGCCGAGGCGCCGTCCCGGCGCGCCGCCCTGCCCCCTTCCCTGCGCAACGACCCGCTGCTGGTCCTGGAACACGCGCGCTGGCTGCGCCGGGCCAATCGCGACGCGGAGGCCGCGGCGCTGTTCCAGGCGCAGGCAAAGCCGTTGCGGGACGCGCCACGCGAACATCTGGCCACGATCTGGCGGGAGCGCCACCTGCTTGCCCGCCGCCTTCTGCGCCTGGGCAACGCGGCGGCCGCCTACACGGTCGCGGCCACACATGGCCAGCCGGACGGAGCCGGGGCGCTGGATGCCGAATTCCTCGCCGGCTGGATCGCGCTGCGCTGGCTCAACGACCCGGCCCGCGCGGAGAAGCATTTCACCCAGCTCGCGGCCATGTCGCAGGCCGCGATCACGCAGGGCCGCGCCCTGTACTGGCTGGGCCGCGCCGCGGCGGCGCGCGGTGACGCGGCGACCGCACGCCGCCGCTATGAGGCTGCCGCGACCTGGATGACGACCTTCTACGGCCAGCTGGCCGCGCTGACCCTGGGTGAGAGCGACGCCGACCTCGCCGCGCGTATCCGCGGCGCCCAGGATCCGAAAGCCGACCAATCCCGCCTGGCGCACTTCGCCGGGCGGGAGCTGGTGCGTGCCGCTGCCCTGCTGATCGGCTGGGGCGAACCGCGCCGCGCCCGCTTCTTCCTGCTGCGGATCAACGACGTGGCCGCCGACCCGATCGACCGGGCGCTGGCCGCGCGGCTGGCGGCGGGGATGGGGCGGCCCGAACTCGGCGTCTGGGTGGCGCGCCAGGCCGCGATCAGCGGCACGATGCTGCCGGAAACGGGCTGGCCCATGCCCTATGCACCGCCCACGGACGCGGTCGAACCCGCCTTCGCGCAAGCCATCATGCGGCAGGAGAGCAATTTCGAGCCCGATGCGATGAGCCCCGCCGGCGCGCGCGGGCTGATGCAGCTCATGCCCGGGACGGCGCGGCTGATGGCCGGACGCATCGGCGAAACCACCAGCCTGCCGCGCCTCATCACGGACACCGACCACAACATGCGCCTCGGCGCGCAGTATCTGCGCAAGGTCCTGGACGAGTCGGACGGGTGCCTGCCCTGCGCGGCCGCATCCTACAATGCCGGGCCGCGCCGCACCCGCGAATGGCTGGAAGACAATGGCGATCCACGCGCCGGCCAGATCGACATGATCGACTGGATTGAGCTGATCCCGTTCAACGAGACCCGCAACTACGTCCAGCGCGTGATCGAGAACCTCGTGATCTACCGCGCCAAGCTGGGAGACATCCGGCCGCATCCGCTGGCGCGGTGGCTGCGATGACATTGCCCCGGCTGGTGGCGAGCGGGCTCGGCGTGGGGCTGCTGCCGGGGCCGCAGGGCACCTGGGCATCGGCGGCGGCGCTGCTGCCGGGGCTGGCGCTGCTGGCGCTGTCGCCCTGGGCGCTGCTGGCCGGCGCCGTCCTCATCACCCTCGCCGGCGTATGGGCGGTGCACAGCGTCGATGCCGGGAACGATCCCGGCTGGGTGGTGGTGGATGAGGTCGCGGGCCAGTGGATCGCGCTGCTGCCCCTGGCCGCGCCGTCGTGGCAGGGTGCGCTGATGGCGTTCCTGCTGTTCCGCCTTGCGGACATCACCAAGCCCGGGCCGATTGGCGCGATCGACCGCCGGCACGACGCGATCGGGGTCATGGGCGACGACGTGGCCGCGGGCGTGCTCGCGGCAGCCGTGCTGTGGGCCGTGCTGACCCTGGCGCCGGGGATCGCGCCGTGATGATCCCGCAGACCACGCTGGCGGAGGCATCCGCCCTGCTCGACCATCTCCGCGCACGGGACCTGCGCGTGGCCACGGCGGAATCCTGCACGGGCGGGTTGGTGGCGGCTGCGCTGACCGCCATCGCCGGATCGTCGGACGTGGTGGACCGGGGTTTCGTCACCTACTCCAACGCGGCCAAGACCCAGTTGCTGGGTGTGCCGGAAGCGCTGATCGCATCCGTGGGCGCGGTCAGCGAGGAGGTCGCGTGGCGCATGGCCGAAGGCGCGATCGCCCACAGCGAGGCCGATCTCGCCATCGCCATCACCGGGGTCGCGGGACCGGGCGGCGGCAGCGCCGAAAAGCCGGTCGGGCTGGTGTGGTTCGGCGCGGCGCGGCGCGGAGGCCCCACGATCACGGCGCGGGAGATGTTTTCCGGCGATCGGACGGAAGTGCGGGCGCATGCCGTACTGACGGCGTTCCGCTTGCTGCGGCGGATGGCCTGATACGGGCAAGGCCAACCCACAGCCAAGGCGCGCATCATGGTCAGGCCGCGCAATCAGCCGCCAACACCGGATGCACGCCAGGGGGCTCCGCTTCGGCCCGAAGCACGGCGCTGGCCCTGATCAGCGGAATGGTCTCTGTCTGGGGAGAGCCGAGCCGGCGAAGCGACACGGTCCGATCCCCGACCTCCCGCTTGCCCAGAACCAGCAGGATCGGAACCTTGGCGTCGCTATGCTCGCGGATCTTGTATGCGATCTTCTCGTTGCGGAGATCTGTCTCCACCCGCAGCCCCTGACGCCGAAGGACCGTCGCGACTTCCTGCGCATAAGCCTCGGAATCCCGCGTGATGGAGGCGACCATTACCTGGACAGGCGTCAGCCAGAACGGAAGCCGCCCCGCATAGTGCTCGAGCAGAATACCCGTGAAGCGCTCCAGCGAGCCGAACAGCGCGCGGTGCAGCATCACCGGAACATGCTTCTGCCCATCGGGGCCGATATAGGTCGCCCCCAGCCGCGCCGGCAGGTTGAAGTCCACCTGCAAGGTCCCGCATTGCCAGTCGCGCCCGATCGCATCGCGCAGCACGAATTCCAGCTTCGGGCCGTAGAAGGCCCCCTCACCGGGATTGTGCGTGTAGGGCAGACCCGTCGCCTCCATGGCCTGACGCAGTGCCTGCTCGGACCGGTCCCAGACCTCGTCCGAGCCGACACGCTTCTCCGGGCGATCAGAGAACTTGATCCGCACATCCTCGAAGCCGAAGTCACGGTAGATGTCGAGGATCAGGCGGCAGACCGCCAGGCATTCGTCGGTGATCTGCGCCTCAGTGCAGAAGATGTGCGCATCGTCCTGCGTGAAGGCCCGCACCCGCAGCAGGCCATGCAACGCGCCCGACGGCTCAAAACGGTGGACCTTGCCGAATTCCCCGAGGCGGATGGGAAGGTCACGGTAGCTCCTGATCCCCTGCTTGAAGACCTGCACACCGCCAGGGCAGTTCATCGGTTTGAGTGCGAAGACACGATCCTCCTTCGCCTCCGTGGTGAACATGTTCTCACCGAACTTTTCCCAGTGGCCTGAGGTCTCCCACAGGCTGCGGTCCATGATGTCCGGCGTGTTGATCTCGACATAGCCGGCGGCGTTCTGGCGCCGGCGCATATAGTCGATGAGGCCCTGGAACAGCGTCCAGCCCTTCGGGTGCCAGAACACTGCCCCTGGAGCTTCTTCCTCGAAATGGAAAAGGTCCATCTGCCGGCCCAGGCGGCGATGATCGCGCTTCTCGGCCTCCTCCAGCATGTGGAGATGGCGATCCAACTCGGCCTGATCGCGCCACGCCGTTCCGTAGATGCGTTGAAGCATCGGGTTGCGATGGTCACCGCGCCAATACGCGCCGGCGACCTTAAGCAGCCGGAACGCCGTACCCAGACGGCCGGTCGAAGGAAGATGCGGCCCGCGGCAGAGGTCGCGGAAGTTCCCCTGCCGGTAGACGGTCAGCGTCTCATCCATAGGAATGTCATGGATGATCTCAACCTTATAGTGCTCGCCGATCGCTTCGAAGTAGCGAACCGCATCGTCGCGGGACCAGATCTCACACTCAATCGGCTCATCACGCGCCACGATTTCCCGCATCCGGGCCTCGATGGCAGCGAGATCATCGGAGCTGAACGGCGTGGCACGCGCGAAATCGTAGTAAAAGCCGTTCTCGATGGCAGGGCCGATCGTTACCTGGGTGTCGGGGTAAAGCTCCTTGACCGCCTCCGCCATGACATGGGCGGCATCGTGGCGCAGCAGGCCGAGTGCGTCGGGGTGACTGCGATCGATGAGTTCCACTGCCGCATCCTGCGCGACCGTCGCCGACAGATCATGCAGGATGCCGTCCCTCTTGAGCGCCAGGGCATTGCGCAGGGCTTCGGGACCGATGCGCCGCGCAATATCCAGCCCCCTGGGAGGGGCCTCGTACAGTTGAACAATGCCGTCGGGCAAGCTGATGCGGATCACGGAAAGGACCTTGTCGAAGGAGATGGCGTGAGGCCTTCTGCCTCAATGCCAAGCTGCGCCAGCGCCTGCTCGACGGCATCGAAGGGCAGCAGCACCGCGCCATGTCGGGATGGATATTCGGCAACCGGAAGAAAGACTTCGAGCGCCTGCCACGGGCCCGCCGCCGGAATCCGGCGCGCCGTCAACAGGGCATGCATGGCAGCCCTTCCTGTGTGCAGCGCGGGAACCGGCAGGCCGACGATCAGCCTGGCGAGCAGTGCGGCGCTTGCCCGGCCGATCACGCAGGCGCGCACATGATGGCCATAGGCCGCCACGACGCCACCGCGTACACGGATATCCGCTGTCACCCGACTTCCGCACAGGCGGCTATGGGCCGTTGCGGACGCATCCGGTTCCGCAAGGCGGCCGATGCTGTCCGAACACGCGGCAAGGTCCCGGATACGACGGTCATAGAGGGCGAGATCCATCACCACCCCCTTCCCCGCACGGCGGAGAGGATATGGGCCTGGATTTGTGCCAGGACCTGCGCTTCCGGCATCAGCCGACCCTGTGCCAGCTTGAGCTTCCAGAACGGTCCTCAAGGAGGATCCCCTCGGCTTCGAGTTCCGCGCGGATTCGATCGGCCGCGGCGAAGTCCCGTGCGGCACGAGCAGCAGCGCGCCGCGCGACCAGCGCCTCGATCCCCGCGGTATCCAAACGGCCGGGCCGGTCATCCGGGGTCTGGAACCACATTTGCGGATCCTGCTGCAGGAGGCCGAGAGCGAAGCCCGCCTCAAGAAGGGCGCCTTTCAGAGCGCCCGCGTCGTTCGGCGAAACGGTACGCGCCCGCTTGCCCAGGGCAAGAAGCTCGGCAAGGGCAGCCGGCGTGTTCAGGTCGTCCGCAACGGCGGCCAGGACCGGGCTGGCCAAATCCGTACCGTTGACCGCCGGAACATCCTTCAAATCGCGCAGCACCCCGTAGAGCCGGCCCAGGTTCTGCTTCGCCCGGGCGAGCGCCTCGCCACTCCAATCCAGCGGCTGGCGATAATGCGCGGCGAGCAATGCCAGGCGGATCGCCTCGCCGGGCGCTTGCGCGAGCAGGTCACGGACCAGCAGCACATTGCCGAGCGACTTCGACATCTTCCGCCCGTCGACCGTGACGAAGCCGTTGTGGATCCAGAACCGCGCCCGCGTTCCCTGGGCGATCTCGTTCTCATGGTGCGGGAACATGAGGTCCTGCCCGCCGCCATGGATGTCGATCGGGCCGCCGAGATGATGTGCGATCATCGCGGAGCATTCGATATGCCATCCCGGCCGCCCCCGCCCCCAGGGGCTGTCCCACCCCGGCAGTTCCGGAGGCGAAGGCTTCCACAACACGAAATCCGCCGGATCGCGCTTGAAGGGGGCAACCTCCACCCGAGCGCCCGCAATCATGTCCTCGCGATTACGCCGGGAGAGCTGGCCATAGCTTGAGTACGAAGGCACATGAAACAGCACATGCCCCTCAGCCACATAGCCATGGCCTTGTGCGATCAGCCGGGAGATGAGGTCGATGATCTGCGGGATATGTTCGGTGACGCGTGGCTCAATGACAGGATCCAGCACGCCAAGCGCTGCCATGTCGGCGTGGTATGCGTCTATGTAGCGCGCGGTGATGGCATGGATCGGCTCTTGCCGCGCCAGGGCCGCAGCATTGATCTTGTCGTCCACATCCGTGAAGTTCCGGGCATAGAGGACATTGCCATATACTCGGCGCAACAGGCGGAACAGGACGTCGAAGACGACCGCGGGCCGGGCGTTACCGATATGGGCGTAGTTGTAGACGGTCGGACCGCAGACATACATCGTCACGCAGCTTGGGTCTGCCGGGCGAAAGGCTTCCTTGCGCCGGGTCATGGTGTTGGTGAATTCCAGCGTCAGGCCCGCGCTCGCAGTGGCTGCCGGGGTGCGCAGGATGCCGCGCTTACCCTGCGGCATCGACGACCTCTCTGGATTGTCGCTTCGCCAGCGCCTCGGCATTGCGCTTGTTGAGCGCAATCGCTTCCTGCAACTCCTTCCCATCCTCGGCGGAGAAGAGCTTCCAGGTGTCGCGCAGCATCGCCTCATCAATATCGCGGGTGATGAAGACGATGCGCGTCCGACGATCAGCACCCGGCCACGTCTTCATCGCGACCGGCGGATGGAAGACGTGCTGGACGCCATGGATGATGAGGGGACCTGGCAGGCCCTCCACATTCACGATTCCCTTCACACGAAGGATATCGGGCCCCTTGAGAAGTAGCAGGGCATCGAGCCAGCGGTCGAACGCATCGCCTTTGACAGGCGCATCCATCACGAGGCAGACCACCTTGATGTGATCGTCATGGCGGTTCACGTCATGGACATGATCGTGGTGATGATGGGCGGCGTGATCCGTCCCCGGCCCGTCATGATCATGACCAGGGTCGTGATGATGATCTTGGTGGTCATGATCGCCATGGTGGTGATGCCCGTGATCATGCCCGGGTCCGGACACGAGGTAGGCCTCGGCCTGGAGCCAGCGCTGGACGTCCAGGCTTTTGGTCTTGGGATTGTACAGGCCAGCGTCGAAGAGACGGGAAGGTTCAACCTCGCCGTTGGACACCCGGATGATCGGCGCGGCAGGATTGAGCACGCGCAGCCGGCGCTCCAGGCGAACGGTGACCGCCGCATCCACCAGATCCGTCTTGGTCAGCAGCAGACGGTCCGCAACCGCGGCCTGCTTCACCGACTCGATCTGGCGATCGAGCGTCGCCGAACCTGTCGCGGCATCGACCGTGGTGATGACACCATCCAGCCGGAAGCGGGCCGAAATGAGCGGATCCCGCATCAGCGTGTGCAGGATGGGCGCGGGATCGGCAAGGCCGGTCGTTTCGATCACCACCCTGTCGAAGGGCGGCATCTCGCCGCGGACCTGACGCAGGAAGAGATTGCGCAGCGTCTCGATGAGGTCGCCGCGGATAGAGCAGCAGAGACAACCGCTTTGCAGCAGGATCATGTCTTCCGTCGAACTCTCGATCAGCTCGTGATCGAGGCCGACATCCCCGAACTCGTTCACCACAACGACTGTCTTCACCATGCCGGGGTGGCGGAGCAGATGATTGAGCACCGTCGTCTTGCCACTGCCGAGAAAGCCGGTCAGCAGGGAGACGGGAAAACGCTGTCCGAGGGTCTGGCTCATGGGATGGCCTGCTCGCAGGGGGTGACTGGCTTGATGGCGGCATTGGCGATACGCCGCGTCGGCCCCTCTGGAGACTGGGCCAATGCCGGAGCAACTGGCCGATGCTCCAGGCGGCGCAGCGGGCGCTCCGTGGTCACTGTGGCTGTCACCATTCCGACTTTCCTCCGCGCGCCTCACTTGACGGCTGTGCCGCGCGGACTAATTTGATGGTTATGTTATAACGTTGCAAGCCTTCCCGTCGCCGGGGAAGCTGGAGATACCCATGGATACCCTACCCGAGCCGTTGAAGGCGGAGCGGCTGCCCGCTCACGCCGGCCCAGTGCGCCCTCCCTCACGTGAAGAGGCCGAGGCTGCGGCCCGCGTCCTTCTCGCCTGGGCCGGCGACGATCCGAACCGTGAAGGTTTGGTCGACACGCCAGCGCGGATGGTCCGCGCCTACGAGGATTTCTTCGCAGGCTACCATACGGATCCGGTCCAGCTTCTGCAGCGCACCTTCGAGGAGACCGCCGAGTACGACGAGATGGTCGTGCTGCGCGACATCCGCCTTGAATCGCATTGTGAGCACCATGTCGTGCCCATCCTGGGCAAGGCGCATGTCGCTTACCTTCCGGCGGGAAGAGTGGTCGGGATCAGCAAGCTCGCACGGGTTGTTGATGCCTATGCCAAGCGGCTGCAGATCCAGGAGAAGCTGACCGCGCAGATCGCCGACACCATCCAGGCTGTGCTGCAGCCGCGCGGCGTGGCGGTGGTGATCGAAGCGGCGCACCAGTGCATGACCACACGCGGCATTCACAAGCCCGGCGTGAGCATGGTCACGAGCCGGATGCTGGGGGCCTTCCGGGACGATCCCACCACCCGGCGTGAATTCCTGGCCATGATCAGCACTCGCCCGGAGGGCGGCGCATGAGCGCGTCAGCAACCGGCCCCGGGGGCACGCCCCTTTTTGCGACCCGCCGTTCCGTGGAGCAGGTGGAAGAAGGGAAGGAGTTGGCACCCAAATTCGACGCCGACGGCCTGATCCCGGTCGTGACCAGCGATGCGGCATCCGGTGAGGTGCTGATGCTCGGCTACATGAATGCCGAAGCGCTGGCACGGACCATCCAGTCCGGTGAGGCCCATTATTGGAGCCGCAGCCGGCGCACGCTCTGGCGCAAGGGCGCCACCAGCGGCCTCGTGCAGCGCGTGATCGAGTTGCGTGTCGATGACGATCAGGATGCGATCTGGCTCCGCGTGGAAGTGCTGGGTGCCGGCGCCAGCTGTCATGTCGGCTATCGCTCCTGCTTCTACCGGACGGTTCCGGTGGGCGCCGCGGCCGAGGCCGGCATGGCGCTATCCTTCACCGAGAACCACAAGGTCTTCGATCCGGCAGAGGTCTACGGCGACGCGCCCAATCCGACGCAGCTTTAGGAGAATGCGCGATGGACCACGTTGCCTTGCTGCGGACGGCATTGGATCCGGAGCTGACGAAGCTGTTGGAGACAGCGCTGCGGATGATCCCGGAGCTGGATGGCGCGACTCTGGGTTCGCTGATGACGATCTATGGCATCGAGATCGCGCTCGGCTCCAGCGCCGTCACGCGCGACGAGATGGCGGATTACCTCCGGATCGTCGCCGACGCTCTGCAAACGGATGATGCCCCCCTTCCAACCCTGAGCGGGCTGCCGCCCATAGAGTCCGAGCCTGCGTTCTGAGCATCCGATGGATGCCCCAGGATGCACAGATTTGGGATTTCAGGTCACTGAATTCGCAGGTGAGCTGAATCACTCCCACTCGATT
>Ga0182743_1000647_pt1 | contig 40560 bp, 37 predicted proteins | sample eDN3rd30CKraftOP_FD_128522 | JGI IMG/M metagenome (GOLD analysis project Ga0182743, IMG submission 128522) | Enriched Organic Plus compost microbial communities from Emeryville, California, USA - eDNA 3rd pass 30_C Kraft OP (version 2) (version 2) ... | reverse complement strand
TTCCGTCACGTTTAAGCCCTTGGACGATCTGATCACCGCAGACATGGTCACCGTACCGGAAGGCTACGTGGTAGACGTGCTGTATTCCGCTGGGGACAAATGCGCCATCGGTTCGATCGGCTACTCCGGCGTACCCCAGTCCTTTCCGGTCACCGAGAACCAAGCAGGCGGCCAGCACGACGGCATGCATTTCTATCCGCTGGAAGGAGTCGATCCGAGCAAGGGCGGCCTGCTGGTACTGAATCACGAGAACGTCGACAGCGAAACGCTGGACCTGAGCACCAACGAAATCCAGACCAACTTGTCCAACGTCGGCGTATCGGTGATCGAGATCGCCCGTACCGACGATGGGAAGTGGTCGGTCAACACGAACTCCAGCTACAACAAGCGCTACACCGGCAACACCGTCTATGGCGTGAGCGGTCCGGCCGCTGCCGTGGTGGGTGCGACCGTGGTAGGCACTCTGAACAATTGCGCCAGCGGCCCGACGCCCTGGGGCACGTACCTGACCTGCGAAGAAACGACCGACAACTACTGGGACCCGTCTCAAGCCGAGGAGGGCTATGGGTGGGTAGTCGAGATCGATCCGTATAGCCCGAACTCCACCGCTGTCAAACGTACCGCCATGGGCCGTTTCGACCATGAAAACACAGCCTACATGCTGGACGAGAACAACCGTGTCGCGTTCTACATGGGCGATGACGGCACACCGGGCTGCATTTATAAGTTCGTCCCCAGCAAGGCTTACGATCCGTCGAACCGCGCCAACAATTTTGGCCTGCTCGACGAGGGCACGTTGTATGCCGCCCGCTTTAATGATGACGGCTCGGGTAATTGGGTCGAGCTGACGGTCGGCAAGAACAATCTGACCGTGGGTGCTGTAGACCCGGGCAACTACACCCAGGTTGCCCCGGGCACGCTGCCCGAGTCGTCGCTGATCGACTTCAAGACACAAGCCGATGTGCTGATCAACACCAAGGCTGCTGCGCGCGTGGCAGGCGCTACGTTGATGGACCGCCCGGAGTGGATCACTGTCGGCGGCGACAAGACCATTTACTGCACGCTGACGAACAACAGCCGCCGCCAACGTACCAGCGCCGCCAACCCCCGCACGCAAAACCAGCACGGTCACATCGTGCGCTGGAAGGAAACGGGCGACTCTCCGCTGGCCACGACCTTCCAATGGGATCTGCTGCTGTTGGCCGGCTTTGACAAGTCCGAAGGGCAAGCTGAGAACGTCACCGGCAACATCAATGGCGACACCTTCTCGAGCCCCGACGGCATTCGCGTCGATCCTCAAGGCCGCCTGTGGGTGCAAACCGATTCCGGCGCCTCCGGCTTCGGCAACAACTCGATGTATTACATCGATCAGAACACCGGCGAATCCAAGCGGTTCCTGGTGGGCCCTGCTGGTTGCGAAATCACCGGTATCGCTTATCCGGATGATCTGACGGCGTTCTTCATCAACATCCAGCACCCGAACGGTGTGTGGAATACGGTGCGCGCAGAGGGTGGTGATGCACGCTCGGCTACCATCGTTGTGCGGCGTGAAGACGGTAAGCCCGTCGGTGCCTGATTGATGATGGTGGGAGGGGCCGTTGCTGTATGGGCGGCGCCTCTCCTTGGCTGGTGGAGTTTTACGCCCTCTCTCGCTCTCGAGTAGAGGGCGTCTTCATCATGGGGGTTAGGTTTTTTGCAAGCAGCGTATGGTTCTTAAGCGCCAGGGGCTGCCTTGTACAGGCTGCGCCGGCCCTATCGCCCGGTCTGGTCGCCTTCGCGACCAGACTGCCCTTCGCCAGCTTCATCAGGCGGGGCGGCTGGGCAAACTCGCTACGCTACGCTGCGCTCAAACATGCCCAGCCGACTTCCCCCCGCCTGATGAAGCTGGCTCGGCGGACTCAACGGGCCGGCACAGCCTGTACAAGGCAGCCCCTGGCTGGCGTTGTGCTCACATTGCGGATGATTCTTTGGCTTTGTGATGTGGTGTTAGCGGATGCAGTTTTTTTGATGCCAGCAATGAACTGGGCAATAGGTATTCGCCGTTTAGCAACGGCAAATTTAATCGGGTGAAGGGCACATCTAGATCTATGCCGGCTTGGCGCCAGGCATTCCACACCAATACTGTGCAGTATGTCCCGGTGGGGTCTGCCACGCGAAAGGGCTTGCCTAACATGGTCTGCGCGTCCCGGATTGCTCGGGTCCGATGCGCTGCGCCGGCATCTACGTGATAAATGGCATAGCGTTTTGCGCGCTTGGCGTCGACGAAAAAAGCCAAGGTATCGGACACGACGCCGTCTGGCCGGCCCGGTACCTCGGAGGGCGTTGCATGCAGTACATGCCAATCGCCCGGCTGACCGATCAGCATCCCCACATGACTGAATGGGCCGCCGTCCACCGCCATGACGGCATCGCTGACGGGCTCGGTGCCCTGGCGAAAAATCAGATCGCCAGCTTGTGCTGCGTCGGGCAGCACCACTTCATCTGCATAGGCTTGCGTCCATATCAGCCAACCGCAGAGACATAGCGCTGCCAGCCGACGCGCACGGGCCGGAATCATTTCAACAGGATTTTCCAGCTATCGTCTTCTTTGATCAGGCGATGGTTCTCGGTTTGTTCTTTGCCGTTCTTGAACTTGACCTTGGAACGGACCGTGGCCAGTTTCCCCTCTTCGTTGATCTTTGACTCCAGGATCTCTACGCTGTCCAAACCGTCGTTCGCTTGAATGCGTGCCTGCATTTCGCCCACGATCATTTGCACTTTTCCTTTGGCAGCCATCATCTGCGCGGCCGGGACACTCGAGAACGAGATTTGCTCTGTGGCTTTCTCTACGTCACCCTTCGCGGCGGCCTCGTAAAACGTTTCTACTGTCGACTCCGGCTTGCCGCTGGAGCATGCCGTCAAGGCCAGAGCGAATACCGCCATGAAGAAAGCCGAAAATATGCGAGAGGGAAACATCTTCTTTTCCTTTGATGAACGAGAACGCGCACCACACGTGCGCATCGCGCCGAATGATATCCAGAATTCTTCGCTCATGGCCGCGCACTTGCATCAATTTGATGCACACGAATGACTAAACGTATCTTTGCGGTTCTTTTATTGTCATCAGGACGATCCCTCCCTATTTAAGGCGTACACTCCCGCCCTGCCTCATCGGCTGACAAAACGCCTTTAGGCGATGTTATGCCTGACCGTCGATATGCATATTTTTTCGCAGCAAAAACAACGGCCATCCGATTGCGCATGGCCGGCCCAGTGCCCTGAATATAGGCCTTGCCTTCGGAGCAGCGCTCTATCTCTGTCTGATGTCTCCCCATCGGTCTCTTGCGCGGGTCTCTCGCCTGTGCGCCACGGCGCGTCAATGTTCCTGACGAATATCTGAATACGACGGTTGTCTCGTTCCACCACTACGTTCAATGACGCAGCTTGCCGTCAGGCCGGCAACTGTGTTGGAGTCTATATGTCTTTTCAAATGAAACCCCTGTTCGCTGCGCTGTTTGTTGCCGGCACGCTGATTCTGAGCGGCTGCAATGACGACAGCAAACCAAGTGCCCAACAATCCGACGCAGCGCAAGTTTCCGCCGAGCAACAGGACATCATCAAGTACAACGCGTTCATCGATGCGGCCAACGGCAATTCGTTTGCCAAGGATCTCGCGGATCACTTGAAATACTATGCCGACGATATCAAGAATAAAAAGCCGCTGGCCAATTATTCGGTGGTGAGCATCTATAACATCAAGATCACCCGCGAGGCACTGGACAAGGCGCTGGCCCTGCCCGGCAACTTGCCTGAGCTCGACGCAACCGGAAAGCCGTTAAAGGATGCCTTGATCAAACTCGAGCCTATCAATGCCGAGCTGAGCAACTACGCGGAATCAAAAGGCTTCCTGGCCGACGATGGCAAAAAGGCTCAGGAAAAAGAAGCAGAATTTGTCGCTGCGCTGACCGAGGTCGCCAAAACCCAGAACGCGTTCTTTGAGGCGATTGCCAAGCGTGATGAGATCAACACGCGCACGGCCTTTGAAAAGGCTCCCAAAGACACTCTCGAGTATTACCGCGCGGGCCTGATCGTGTACGCCAAGGAGGCCGCCAATCGTTCGGATGCCTTCTTTGAATCGAAGGGCGAGCAGAAAGCCGCGGACGCACTCAAGGAAAGCCTGAACAAGACCGCTGAAATGGTGGATGGCTGGAACAAGAAAATGACTGAAGCCAAGCCCGGTGGCTGCTCCAGCATGACGATGGCAATGAACAGCTTTCTGAGCAGCGGCCGCAACGCAATTGCGCACGCCGCCCGCGGAGACTATCAACGCGGCCAAGGCTTGCTCATGGGTCCGATGCAAATGGATGCGCAGAGTTTTGCCCAGGATTTCAACAATCTGATCAACAAATTGAACGAACAACGCTGCTAAACACACAGCGTGGGCGAGCGGGCTCGAGTTATCTGAGCCCGCTCGCGTCTAGTTCAGTTCGGCACGAATTCCGGGCAGCAATACCGCCAGCCAACGCGCGCGCCAAGACAGCGTAAAGGCGACCACCAGCGCTGCTGCGGCCAAAGTCATAAACCAGACCAGTGCCGCCATCGTCGCGTGATCCACCGCCAGACACAGCAGCAAAGCCCCTAGCAGGGACAATCCGCCCAGCCACCGGAGCCGCCGCGCCAATGCAGGCGAGCACACCGCCTCGCCATAGACCTGCTCCCAGTGCGCCTCCATCGCCAGCGCCAGCCACCCCATCCCGGCCAGGGCAAGCACAAAGGCAAACAACAACGTCACGCTATCAGGCATGTGCAGGCCCCGAGGATTCTGGCCGCAACACGGGCGCTCGTTGCGCGCGCTGCTTCAGTTTGCGAGCCGCAAACAAAGCGACCATCGCGCCTGCCAGCATAAACAAATCCACACCCGCCACCGGCCAGTAGCCAGCGCTCAACGTGCGCAGCAAGTGATCGCCCGTCGTGGCCCAGTTGAGCAACACCGCTACGACGGCCAGCCCAGCGACCGCGAGACATTGCTCACGCCACGCCGGATTCAGCCGTCCCTGCGCCACCGGCGCCGACCGCAAGAACGCATGCACCATGGCGAGCGCCCAGGCGCCCCAGAAAATATAGCGTTCCATCGCCTGCCGTTCCGGCCAGCCCGCGCCCATGGAATCAGGCAGCAATCGATTGGCGATCAAAATTCCCAGTGTCGCGACCACCATGCCTGTCACTGTCGTCACCGCCAGTGCATCCACCACACGCGCCCCTTGGCTGCCCTGCTTGGCGTGTTGCCGTTTGCGTTTTTCGACGAAGAACAAAAAGCCCGTGGCGATGCACACGCATCCCATTAGTCCGCCCAACACATACAGCCACCGCAGCAGCCAATGACGGAAGTGCTGCAAATGCAGACCCGTCAGAAACTCGTTGACGCTATCGACCGCACTGCTCGGCGGGTCCTCGCGCAGCAGTTCACCCGTGAACGCCTTGAAGTGAATCCCTTCGCCGGTCAAGGCGATACGATCCGTGCCTGCGCGATAAATACTGACGTAGCCATTCGCGTCACCGACGTGCCGCATGGCCAAGAAACCGACCTCTCCGGCCATGCCCTTTTCTGCCCAGCGGCGTTGCGCCTCGACCACCATCGCGTCGACAGACGCCATCGGCGCAGCAACACCGGCCCGGTCATGCGGCAGTCCCGTTTCCTCGGCATCCAGGCGCTCGTGCAGCTCATGCAACGGTTCCAACTGCGTATGCGTGATGGGAAAATAAATCCCCGCAAAGATCACCAGGCCGGTAAAGGCAAAGAAAAAATGGAACGGCAACGCCACCACGCCGGTGAGGTTGTGCAGATCCAGCAGGCTGCGCTGCTTGTTTTTATTGGGTCGGAAAGTGAACAGCTCGCGAAACAGCTTGCGATGCATGATCACGCCGCTGACCAGAGCCGCCAACATGATCAGCGCCGCCAACCCTACGATCCAATAGCCTACATTCTTCCAATAGAAAGTCAGGCTGTAGTGCATGGGATAGAAAAAGCTGCTGCCGATCTTGAGCCGGTCGTCCGGCAAGGATGCTCCGGAACGCGGATCAATGGTGCGCAGGGCAAACACACGCGTATCGTGCTCTTTGGCGTTGGGCACCTCATAGCCGACGAACAAGCCCAGCACAGGATCCCGATGCGTGGTGTACGCGCCCCAGACTGACGGCGTCGTAAAGTGCGTGGGGACAGGACCATTGACCTTGTTGCGCAGTTGATCGATCCGTTCGGCCGAGGGCTGCATTGTCTCGAAAACAGGCTTGAGCACTTGATCAAACGACGGCATGGGCTGCGCCTCGAACCGCGAGGACGGAATCGCCCAGCGATCGATCTCGCGGTCAAACACCGACAAGGCGCCAAAGAAAAACACGATCATCAACACAAACCCGAGCACAAGGCCGAACCAGGTGTGCAACCAGGCCATGCTGAGGCGTAAATTCTGGAACATAGGAGACTCCGGTCTCTTTTTAATCGTCGTCGGTTCAGACCAACATGTGCTGAATCAAAGAGGCCGATGCCGTCATCAACCCGCCACCACCCAATAGCACCAGCCAGACGCGCGGCATGCTGCGAGCGGCAAACGCCCATAGAAAAACCACCAGGAACACCAGGAATCCCAGGATGTTGCACAAATGCTCGGCGTCGTGAAACTCCATCCCTGCCGCAAACAGGCCGGCCACCCCCAAGGCGATCCCACCCCAGGTGAAGACATAGCCCCCTAGCAAAGCCGCTCCAATACGCCCGGCAATGTGAATCTGTTCTGTCGTCATCGTTGATATGCGAGTCTTGCGCTGGTGCAGTATCACCGGCCCGCCAGGCAGCCCGCGCCCAGCCGCCTGTTTTCAGCTAACCGTCAATATTGACACAAAACCGCACAGAAGAAAGAAAATTTTAAACTTTGATTATAAGATTGATTCTTGTTTAGAATTCAAGGGCTTTATCTCCCCCCTGCCCGTCGACCGCACCTCCCTTAAAAGAAAACGGCAGGGGATCCACGTCCTTGTATCCCGTTTCCCGATGAAATCCCGCCTCCCGAACCGACGCGTCACCACGCTTGCCTGCTTGTCCGCCCTGGCCATGACGGGTGCCCATTTGTCCGCCGCAGCCCAATCTCAGAACGCCGCCGAGGCGACGGTGACGCTGCCGGACGTCAAAGTCACTGGCACGAGCGAAAGCGACAACAACCTGCCTGCGGTCGCGCCTGGCGGCAAGACCGCCACAGGCGCTCGGCTCGGGATCTTGGGCAACGCCAATGTCATGGACGCAGCCTTCAGCCTCAAGTCGTATACCTCCGAATTGGCCCGAGACCAGATCGCCATGAGCCTGGGCGATGTCCTGCTGAACGATCCGTCGGTGCAATACACAACCAACGGCGGGCATTTGATCGAGAACTTCACCATTCGCGGTTTCGGCGTCACGGCAACGGATATCGGCCTGAATGGCATGTACGGCATATTGCCCATCAGCCACGTCCCGATGGAATTCATCGAACGCGTCGAAGTCCTGAACGGCCCCAACGCCATGCTGGGCGGCATTTCGCCTAGCGGCGGCGTCGGCGGCATGATCAATCTGGTGACCAAGCGCGCCGGCAGCGAGCCGATTACCGAATTCACCACCACGTACTCGTCAAAATCGTATTTCCAGCAACAGGTCGACCTGGGCCGGCGATTCGGGGACGATGATCGCTGGGGCATCCGGTTCAACGGGGTATACGGCGATGGCGAGACGGGCGTATCCGGCCAAAAGAAAGGCCGTACGTTGGGGGCGTTGGCGCTGGACTATCAGGGCGACGATTTCAACTTGCAGCTGGATGCTTACTCCAATCGCGAGGACATCGAGAACGGCAGCCCCGCGCAGTATTCCATGGCCAAACTGGGCTACCTGGTCAGTCCGCCTGATTCCAGCACGAATATGTTCCGCGGCACGCGCGGTTACTCGCGGACTTCGGGTTTCTTGATGCGTGGCGAGTATCAATTCAACGATAAAACCAGCGCCTATGCCGCCTTTGGCGCCGCCAACACCGTCGCGAACGGCTTGCAGTTCGGCACGCGCGTGGTCGTGAACAACGAAGACGGCGACGCCACGGGATACGTCTACAACATCAATAGCGTCACGCACACGCGCACGGCAGAGCTCGGCCTGAAGACGCAGTTGCAAACCGGCCCCATCTCGCACAAGGTCACCATGGCGTTGAACCAGATGACCTATAAGTACTGGCTGTCCAGCACCGCCAACACCGGCTGGGCGCAGAATATCTACGACCCCGTCGCGCCCGATATGCCGGTAGGCCCCAACGGCGCCGCCCTCAACACCGACAACGTCTACAAAGGTGTCGCGCTGGCCGACACGATGGGGATATTCGACGACAAGCTGCTGGTCACCCTGGGCGCGCGTTATCAAAGCGTCGAGCAGAAGGTCTCGGACAGCAAAAAATCAACGATCACTCCCGCTTTCGGCATCGTCTACAAACCCTGGGGAGACGATGTGGCGCTCTACGCGAACTACATCGAAGGCCTCTCTCCTGGCGCTACCGTCGGTACTGGCTATGCGAATGCAGGCGAACAGTTTTCACCCTATCGCACCAAGCAAGGCGAAATCGGCGTCAAAATCCGTTCGGACAGTATGCTGAATACCTTCAGCCTGTTCCGCATCGAACAACCATCGGTCATCACGAATGCCGACACCAACACGCAGAGCGTGGATGGGGAGCAGCGTAACCAGGGTTTCGAGTGGAGTTTCTCCGGCCAACTGACCGACACTGTGTCGCTGTTGGGCGGTTTCACTTACACCGATGCCCGCTACCATCGCAACACCGCGGCCCTGCAGGGCAATACAGTCTACGGTGTGCCGAAGACCGCTATCACGCTGGGCGCAGAATGGCGCACTCCCGTACAAGGCCTGAGCGTGAATGGCCGTGTGACACGCGTGGGCGAGCAATATCTGAACTCGACCAACACTATCAAGCTGCCTGCCTGGTATCGCTTTGACGTCGGTGCGGCCTACGCCACGCGAATCCAGAACACACCCGTCACGTTCCGCGCCTATGTCGACAACGTGTTTGACCACGACTACTGGTCGGGCGTCTTCAACGATAATTTTGCCATGCTGTCGGCGCCTCGGACCTTCCGCCTGTCGGCCACTATCGCGTTCTGATCATGCTTGCACTCGCTCTCCTATTGGGAACACTGGGCACGATCTGCGTCGTGCTCCGCCATCCCAATCAGGAATGGCGCGAGGGACGTCGCCTGCCGGCGGGCTGCGGCTGGCTTGGGCTAGTCCTCATCGCGGCATCGTTCTGGGCCGCGTGGCAAGCCATGCGGCCAGTGGCGTCTGTCTTTGTCATTGCGACGCTGCTGATGCTGACCTTTGGCCTGATCCCCGTGATCGGCCCTGTTTGGCGGGCTCGCCGGATGCATCGACAAGATGATCACACCCATGGTTGAGCGTCCCGCAAAAATACAACGAGACTGGGTCTCTAAAACCATCGCCGGCACAGTGCTGGGATTGGCGCTCGCGCTCGCAGCCGGTGGCGCCGTCATGCGCCTGTCGTCGGCCACCCCCATGATTGCTGCCCAATTTGCGATGTGGATCGTGCCTCCCGTCTGGATGGGCGTACTGAGTCTGTGCTATTTATTTCGCAATGGCCTACGCACCTGGCTGTGGCTGGGCGCAGCCACGCTATTGGCCTATGCGCTGCTCTATGCGCCTGATGTGATACGGCATGTGACGGCGTTCGCCGCCTCGACGCCCTGACATGGACCACCGCATGACCACGTCCACCGTATCCACGCCCTGACATCGCGACACAGCTCATCCATGGTTCGTCCCGACATCGTTCGCCTCTACAAGAGCCTGCATACCTGGACCGGCATCATTTCCGGCATGGCGCTGTTCATCGCCTTTTACGCGGGCGCACTGACCGTATTCAAAGACCCCATCGCGCGCTGGGTATCGCCGCCCTCGCCGGGCCTGGAATCCGCCACACTAGCTGATGCGCCGCGACTGATCGAACAAGTATTGCGGGAACGCCCGCAAGCCAGTCGCGAATTCATGCTGTATCTGCAGGAGGGCGAAAACGTTCCGGCCCCGCTCGCGTGGCGAGAACTGCCTGCGGGAGCCCAGCCCTCCGGCCACGACGGGCAAGGCAATGCCCAACACTTTGCAGCACGCATCACAAACGATCGCGTCGTGGTCGAACAGCATACGCCCTCGGCTCTGCCCGAATTTATCGATACGCTGCATCGCGTCGTCGGGCTGCCCAAGGATATCGATCCCTATCGCCGCGTCATGGGCGTCATCGCTGCACTCTATGCGGTCGCACTGGTATCTGGCCTGATTGTGCTGCTGCCCACGCTCGCGAAGAGTCTGTTCGCGCTGCACATCGGGCCGAATCTGAAACGCATGTGGCTCGATGCGCACAACCTGATCGGCCTGGCCAGCTTGCCGTTTCACATCATCATGGCGTTGACCTCGATCGTATTCGCCTTTCACGACGATATTTTCGCGATCCAGGATCCGATGATCCATGGCGGCAAACTCGAATCCATCTGGCGCGGACCGGCACTAGCAGCACAACCAGATGTACAGGCCAAACCCGTACCACGCAATCCTGCGGATATGCTGCCGCCTGCGGAGTTGCTGGCAAAGGTCAAGGCAATCGCCCCCGATTTTGTGCCCAAGACCATGCAATACACCCAGGTCACCGGCCCTCGAGCCACCGTGCGCATCTGGGGTTTTGACGACAAAGACATCGCGAGATCGGATCAAGGCGGACTCGTCAGAGTCGATCCGTATTCAGGAAACATCCTGGATACCGAGCTATTGCCCGGCCAACAATCCCCAGCGGCAGTCACGCTGACCAGCTTCTTTACCCTGCACTTCGCCAACTTTGGCGGCGCGCCGGTGCGTTGGCTGTACTTTGTGCTGGGACTGGCAGGCGCGTTCCTGTTTTACTCGGGAAATCTGCTTTGGATCGAATCGCGACGCAAAGCAGAACGCAAAGGACAGCCCATGCCCGTGCAAACGAAGCCGGCGCGGGGAATAGCCGCGGCAACCGTTGGCGTCTGTTTGGGCTGTGTATGCGGCATATCGCTGAGCATGGCCGCCGGCAAATGGCTGCACGGCATCGTCGCCGACTTGGCCGCATGGCATATGGCCGTCTATTACGTGGTTTTCTTCGCTTGCATCGCCTGGAGTTTTTACGTCGGCGCAGCTCGCGCCGGCGTGCACCTGCTGTGGCTGGCGTCGACCAGTACGCTCGCCATTCCGCTCACGTCGCTGGTGGCGTGGGCAATGCCATCGCTGGGGTTGTGGGCGTACGGCACCGTGGCTCCGCTGGGTGTGGACGCCACGGCGTTGGCCGCTGCGGTGATATGGGCTTGGCTGGCGCGAATGACGGCCAGACGGGTTGTGCGTGGGCGTACGGACAGTGTCTGGGCACTGTCGCGCTCGCCATCTCTTTAACTGACTGCGTCGCCAGGCGGGCGTCGAACACATCAGTCGCGCCGGCGCTAAGCTCCGCCACGCGGATAGCTCGATGTGGCCAAATCAACCAGAGATCAACCCTGCTTCTTGGCCGCCTCCTTCCTGCGCAAGAAATCGTTCATATGATGCTGCGGCTCGCCGGTATTGAATGCCGCGCCGAACTCCGCAATGCTGTCATCCACGGCGGCATCCAAGGCCATGGTTTCCCAACGGCGGAACAAGCGCTTTTGTTGGCGCAACACTGCCGGACCGATCTGCGCGAACCCCTCGGCCACCGCCAGGATGCGTTCATCCAGCTTTTCCTGCGGCACGCACTCGTTGATCAGCCCCCATTCCTGGGCCTGCGTGGCGGGGATATTCTCGCCAGTCAATAGCAACCAGGCCGCGCGCGTGGTGCCGATTTGCGCGGGCATCATCGCCGCGTGAATCACGGACGGGATACCGACCTTGACCTCTGGCATCCCGACGACAGCGTTGTCTGCAGCGATACGCAGATCGCCGGCCATCGCCAATTCCAGGCCTCCTCCCAGCGTATGGCCCTCCAACCGCACGATCACGGGCACCGGAAAGTGGCGTACCGCATTGCACAGATCGCGCAGCAAGCTGATAAAAGTACGGCCCGTGCCGGCCTGCAGCTGGGCAAGTTCCTTGATATCTGCACCCGCGACAAAGGCACGAGCGCCCGAGCCGCGCAGCACCAGGCAACGCAGATCTGGATTCTCTGCGAGCTCGTTCAACGCCTGGATCAACCCCTGCATGACGGGCGTACTCAAGACATTCAATACCCCGGCATCCGTGATCGTCAGAATCGCAGTACTAGGAGTGGGATAGGTGATTTGCGCGTACATACTATTTGCCTTTGATGATTCAGTCTGATGACGTTTGGATCAGAGCTTTTGGAAACCAATGTCTTGGATCAGTTTTTCCCAAGCCTTGTTGGATCGCTCCACCGTGTCACGGAACTGCGACGGCGTCTGAAAATCCACCACTGCCCCTTGCTGCTCAATCGTCTTTATCAATTCGGGATTCTGCAGGGCTGTCTTCGCCGCATCGCTCAGCTTTTTCAGTACCTCGGGGCTCAATCCAGCCGGCGCCCCCAGCCCATACCACGACATCTCGTTCATGGGCTCCAAACCGACTTCTGCATACGTCGGCACGTCCGGCAACGCCGCTAGACGAGTGGGACTAGAAACCGCCAGCGCACGCAATTTATTACCGGCGATCAAGCCTCCGGACGACGGCATGTTATCGAACACCACGTCGATCTGCCCAGCCATCAAATCATTGAGCGCCGGCCCCAGACCTTTGTAAGGCACATGAGTGAGCTGCGTGCCGGTGGTATTGCCAAACAGCGCCCCGCTCAAATGACTGAGGCCGCCATTGCCGGACGATCCATAGTTCAGTTTTCCCGGCTCTCGGCGCGCCGCGTCGATGACGTCTTTTGCAGTCTTATAGTTCGACGTCGTGCTCACCACCATGACACCGGGAACATTCGCGATATTGGTGATAGGCGTAAACTCCTGCACCGGATCGTAGGAACGTTTGGCATACACATTGGGATTCACCGCGTGCGAGCTTTCTACCATCATCACCAGCGTGTAGCCATCCGCAGGCTGCTTAGCGGCATATTGCGAGCCGGTGCTGCCTCCCGCACCTGGCTTGTTCTCCACCACGATGGACTGTCCCAAAGCCTCGCCCAGATAGCGTGCCATCACACGGCCGATCACATCCGTTGCGCCGCCGACAGCATACGGAACGATCAGACGAATAGAACGATCAGGATAGGCGTCCGCATCTGCAGCATGCGCGAACGGAATCACATTGGCGCATAGCGCCACGACCAACAGGTGTTTTTTTAAAGATTTCATTTGAGTGTCTCGTATTTAAATAACATCACACACCCGCTCGCGACCGATGTTCGCGAGTGTGTTGAATCACGCGGAAAATGAATCCGCGTTTGGCACAACTGCCGCAGGGCCTAACGTAGGCGGAGGAGATACAGTCTTGCCGGGGCCGGGCTTTACCATGGGATTACGCACCAGTTTCAGCACCCCCAACTCCGGATGCGCTACCGTCTGCAGCATTTGGCGGTGCACCACCTGAGGATGCTGGAAGACTTGCTCCAGATTGTTGATGTTCCCCCATGAAATACCATGGGCATCCAGCGCACAGCCCAGCTCTGCGACGTGCCAATCCTTGAGTACACCGCGCAGCAAAGGCCTGAGCTGTCTGATGTTGGCCAGGCGCTCGGCATTGGTTGCGAACGACCGCTGTAAATGCCAATCGGTGTTCACCAATTGGCAAAACGCCGCAAACTGGGCGTCGTTGCCAATCGCCAGAATCACGTGGCCGTCGACACACTCGAACACCTCATATGGCGCTAGATTGGGATGCGTATTACCGATGCGTTCAGGATTGTCCCCAGACACCAGATAATTGGCTGCCTGATTGGCGTTCATCGCGACGGAGACGTCCAAGAGCGCAATATCGAGATGTTGACCGCGTCCCGTTCGTCCTCGCTGCATCAGCGCCGCTAATACCGCACTGGTGGCATACATTCCTGTCATCAGGTCTACAACGGCCACACCCGTACGTAACGGACCTGCGCCGGCCTCGCCATCGGCCAGACCGGTATAGCTCATCAGCCCACCCATTCCCTGGAAAATGTAGTCATAGCCAGGCTTGTGCGCAAAGGGTCCAGTCTGTCCAAAGCCCGTCACCGATAGATAGATCAGGCGGGGATTGAGTTCAGCCAGCGTGTCATAGTCCAGGCCATAACGCGCCAAGGTACCAACCTTGTAATTTTCAACAAGAACGTCCGCATCCTGAATTTGACGCAGCAGCCACTCTCGATCGGCAACACGCGAAAAATCCAACGTGACGGATTGCTTGCCGCGATTGCATGCCAGAAAGTAGGCGGCCACCTGCTCACCATTTTTCCCGGTCACGAATGGCGGCCCCCACGCGCGCGTATCGTCCCCTGACTGCGGGCGTTCAATTTTGAGTACACCCGCGCCGAGATCCGCCAGATTCTGGGTGCACCATGGCCCTGCCAGAATTCTCGACAGATCGACGACGCGAATGCCATCCAGAGCATTGCCAAGCATCGTATCTCCCAACTTTTTTATATTCTTGGTCCCGGCAGCCGGGCGGTCAATTGACCATTTTTGTATGGGGGATTCGCGAAATTTGCAGGCAAAAAAAGGCCCGCAGAAAATCGTCTACAGCTAGATCCGCGTCGACGCGACGAGCGGGTCTTCTAACAAGAAAGTGACGCATGCGGAGATGAAGTTAGGAAACTTCGCGTCTTTCCGCACCACCAGGTTCAGCTTGCGCAATGCCCAGGGCTCATCCAGCTCGATCACGGCCAAGTGCTGGGACTGCTGACGATTGCTGACCACGCTGCTTGGCACCATTGCTACTCCAACGCCTGCCGCCACCAGGGAAAGCACCGCCTCAAATCCATGCGCATGCAAGCGCGTACGCAGGTTGCGGCCATACTTTGCCGCCGTATCCCGCAAGAACAGAAAATTGCTGCTGGAGCGACTCATACATACCAGATCAAAATCCAATACGGCTCCCAGACGAATACTTTTCTGCGCGGCCAATATATGGTCCCTTGGCGCCACGATCACCAAGCGATCCACCGCATAAGGGTGAATCATCAGGCCTTCGACATTCGTCGTGCCGGCAAAAATGCCGATATCCGCTTCGCGGGCCAATACGGCGGCGGGAATGTCTTCGCTCTGTCTTTCATCGACTTCCGCATCAATACCCGGATAGGCAGCCAGAAACCGGCCCAGGGTCTGGGAAACGAAACCATTGAGAGAGCTGCTATTGGCGATCAGCCGGACATGCCCTTTAATGCCCGAGATGAAGCGGCTCACGTCGCCCTGCATGCGCTCGATACCTTCGAATAGCTCTCGCACATGCAAAAGCACAGCCTCGCCGGCCGGGGTAATCTCCATTCCTCGCGAAGTACGCTCAAAGAGCGCTGTCCCCAGCGCCTGCTCCAGATTCTTTAGCCGATAGCTCGCAGCAGATGGCGTGATATAGACAGCAGAGGCCCCTGCCGTCAGACTGCGGGCCTGTGCGATTTCGAGAAAAAGCCGGAGGTCGGTCAGCTCATAACGCATCGTTGTTCTCAGCTACATCCGTAGCGACGCCATCATCACATCGAATTTTCAATGTAACTTATTAATCCTCAGACGGCAGCATGCCCCGCCCCTGAGCGAAACGCCCTCCTCCTCAAGCGTAAAGGGTTAGATTTAACGATGCCTCACCCGATACAATACCGGGCATGAATTCCGCACCGCAAAAATCCCCCACCGACTCCCTGGCCGGCCATACGCCGATGATGCAGCAATATCTCCGCCTCAAAGCCGAGGCGGGGCCGTTGCTGCTGTTCTATCGCATGGGCGACTTCTACGAGATGTTCTACGAGGACGCCGAGCGCGGGGCGCGCTTGTTGGGCTTGACGCTGACCAAACGGGGCGCCTCGAACGGCACGCCGATTCCCATGGCGGGCATTCCGGTGCACGCCATGGAGCAATACCTGGCCCGTCTGGTTGCCCAGGGGGAATCCGTCGCCATTTGCGAACAAATCGGCGACCCTGCGGCGTCCAAAGGGCCGGTCGAACGGCGTATCGTGCGCATTGTCACACCCGGCACCCTCACCGACGAGGCGCTGCTGCCGGCCAAAGCCGACCGTGCGCTGGCGGCTGTCTGCATCAGCGGTAAAGCGCGCAACCAACGCGCCGGATTGGCATGGCTGAACTTGGCCAGCGGCGAGTTTCGCGTGACCGAATGCGCGCCCGCGCAGATCGAGTCGGAATTGCATCGCATTGCACCCGCCGAACTCGTTTACGCGGAAAGCGCCGAGCTGCCGTTGGCGTTCGACGGCGCTCGCACGCGCGTTCCGGATTGGCATTTCGAAAGCGATGGCGCACGTGCGCATCTGTTGGCGCATTTCAAGACCGATACTTTGTCGGGCTTTGACGTGGACGATATGCCGGCAGCCATCTGCGCCGCGGGCGCTTTGCTGCGCTATGCCGCGCGCACGCAATCGCAGGCCTTGGCGCATGTGCAGAGCATTGCCGTTGACCGCCCGGGCCAATATGTACTGATGGATCCCGTCACGCGCCGCAATCTGGAACTGACCCAAACCCTGAGTGGCGAAGACTCCCCGACCTTGTTCTCGTTGCTCGACGGTTGCCAGACGCCCATGGGCAGCCGGTTGCTGCGCCGCTGGTTGCATCACCCCCTACGCGACAATGCACCCGCGCAAGCCAGGCAACAAGCCATCGCCGCCCTGTTAGCGGGCCGTATGGATGTGGAACAAACCTTTGGCGCGGCAGGGTTGTTGGAAACGCTGCGCGACGCGTTGGATGCATTTCCCGACGTCGAGCGTATCGCCTCGCGTTTGGCGCTGCGATCGGTACGCCCGCGGGAATTGGCCAGCTTGCGAGACGCACTGTCTGCCCTGCCCGCGCTGCGCGAGTTGATCGTGCCGTTGGAGAACACGCCTCGTCTCGCGGAACTCGCGGCGCATCTCTCGCTGGACCCTGCCATCGCGGATCTGCTGAGCCGCGCGATTGCCCAGGAACCGGCTGTCGCCATACGCGATGGCGGCGTGATCGCCACTGGCTTCGATGCCGAGCTGGACGAGCTACGGGCCTTGGCTGCAGACGGAGGAGATTTCCTGCTCCAGCTGGAAGCTCGCGAACGCGAACGGACGGGCATCAACAACCTGCGCGTCGAGTTCAATCGCGTGCACGGCTTTTATATTGAAGTCACCAAGGGCCAGACCGACAAGGTGCCCGACGACTACCGCCGCCGCCAGACGCTCAAAAATGCCGAGCGCTACATCACGCCGGAACTGAAGTCCTGGGAAGACAAAGTCCTGTCTGCGCAGGACCGCTCCCTGGCTCGAGAAAAATGGCTATACGAGCAGGTCCTGGATGCACTGGCAGCGTTCGTGCGCCCGCTATCGGAGTGCGCTGTCTCACTGGCGGAATTGGATACCTTGGCCGCATTGGCTGAACACGCACGCCGTCACGGCTGGGTCGCCCCCGAGCTGACCGAGCAGGCCGATATTTCCATCGAGGCAGGCCGTCACCCGGTGGTGGAGCGCACGATCGAGCGCTTTACGCCCAATAACTGCTCCCTCGACGCCACGCGCCGCATGCTATTGATCACCGGCCCGAACATGGGCGGTAAATCCACCTACATGCGGCAGATCGCCTTGATTGCATTGCTGGCGCGTACGGGCAGTTTTGTGCCCGCACAGCGCGCCACCATCGGCAAACTGGATCGCATTTTCACGCGCATTGGTGCGGCAGATGATCTGGCCGGAGGACGCTCGACTTTCATGATGGAAATGACCGAGGCGGCCGCAATCCTCGCAGCCAGTACGCCGCACAGCCTGGTGCTGATGGACGAAATCGGCCGCGGCACATCCACCTATGATGGTCTGGCATTGGCGTGGGCCATCGCACTGCGTCTGATCACGCACAATCAGGCGTTGACCTTGTTCGCCACGCACTATTTTGAATTGACACGTCTGCCTGCCGAGCAGCCCACTGCGGCCAACGTGCACTTGGCCGCCGCTGAATCCGCGGGAGGCATTGTGTTCCTACACGAAGTCCGCGAGGGCCCTGCCAGCCGCAGCTACGGGATTCAAGTCGCCCAGCGAGCCGGGATTCCCGCTGCGGTCATTCGCCATGCCTCACGCGAACTGGAACGCCTGGAAGCCCAAGGCGCCCCTACTCCGCAACTGGGTCTGTTCGCCGCTGCGCTGGACGCCGACGCACAAGCCAACGCCGCCAGCGACCGTTCCGAGGAATCGGCGGCGTTGGACACGTTGCGCGACGAACTGGCTCACATCGATCCCGACAGCCTGACGCCGCGCGAAGCGTTGGAAGCCCTTTATCGCTTGAAAGCCTGCCTACCGTGAACATCAACGAACCCTTGACTTTGCTTGGCGGCATCAGCGCCGCCGATTTTATGCGTCGCTTTTGGCAACGCAAGCCGTTGCTGATCCGGCAGGCGATTCCGAATTTCAAACCGCCTGTCAGCATTGCCAACGTGAAAAAGCTGGCGCGCCGCGACGATGTGGAATCACGTCTGATCTGGCGCGAAGACGGTGCCTGGCAAATGGAAAACGGGCCCTTCGCGCGCCTGCCCAAACCTGCGGAGCCGGATTGGACGCTGCTCGTGCAAAGCGTGGATCTGCATGATGATGCCGCCATGGCGCTGTTGCAGTTGTTCCGGTTCATTCCGGATGCGCGTCTGGATGACGTCATGATCAGCGTGGCCTCGGATGGTGGCGGCGTCGGGCCGCATTTCGACAGCTACGACGTTTTCTTGCTGCAAGCCTCGGGCCGCCGCCGTTGGCGCTATGGCCGCCAAAAAGACCTGACCCTGCAAGCCGGCCTGCCGCTCAAGATACTGGAGAACTTCACGCCTGAGCACGATGTCATCCTGGAACCGGGCGACATGCTGTATCTGCCGCCTCAGGCAGCGCACGACGGTGTTGCCGTCGGCGGTGACTGCATGACGATTTCGATCGGTTTTCGGGCGCCTACGCAGGCCATTTTGGCGCGGGGCCTGCTCGAGGCGGCAGCAGACCAGGCCATGGCGCGCGTCGGACTGCTGGGAGGCCCCTATGGTGAACCGGCGCTGCCGGGCCCAAAGCTGGATGCGTTATATCGTGACCCAGGCCAACCTGCCGTCGAAACGCCTGCGGCCTTGCCCGACGGTTTGGTTCAAGCAACGTTGGATACCTTGACCAAGGTCCGTTTCGATGACGCACTCGCCTCGCGTTTTCTGGGATGCTGGCTGACTGAGCCCAGCAACCTCAGCGTCTTTGAACCCGCTGCCGCCCCGATCATCGACCTCGTATCAGAATGGCCAGAGAGCGGCTATCTGGAACTGGATCGCCGCAGCCGCATGCTATATCGCGGCAAGCAACTCTTCATCAATGGCGAGACGGCCACAGTCGCCGCGCATCCTGCATTGCGTGCCCTGGCCGATGCGCGCCAACTGCAGTGCAACGACCCACGTTGCATACGGCTAGGCGAAGATGAGCGTGAATGCCTGGCGGACTGGATGGATGCCGGTTGGCTGCATTATCGGCAAGGTTGAGCCGCTGGCACAACCGCGTCGAAAAATTTGATCAAGCCACGAATATCTCGCGGCCGACGTCACCGTCAGACTCGACATCCAGGTTGGCTTCGGCTCTTTCGGGAAAGAACAGCCGCAGCTTCACCAGACGCCACGCCTCGATAAAGTCTTCCATGCGACTGACCACTTCATCCTGGGACATCCGAGCTACAGGCACACGATGCACTAGAAACATCGGCCCATATCGGTCGGTCAGCGCGATAGCCCCGAGATCGCGCATGTGCAGCAGAAAGTTCATGTACAGGCAGACTTGCGGATTCAGCGTCTCCATCTGATCTTCATCGGCTAACAGAGCGCTGATCATCCAAGCCTCTCGGTCCACGTCGTTCGTGATACAGAGGACAAGGGCATCGTCCAATTCGATGGTGCAAACGCCTTCATCGAACGACAGTGGCAAACCCAAGGTCGCGCTCAATTGTTTAAGGTGCGCTTCAGAGCTCGTCATGGTATTCATGGCATGGTTTCGGTCAGTATGCGAAATCAAAGCGGGGACGCGGCTGCACGCTCATCATGGCCGCATGAGGCCACTGAGATCATATTGGACGCCATGCCGGCGCCGCTGCATCAGAAACTCGTCCTGGTTCTGCAGCGCAGTCCGCGGTTGAGGCGACACATCCCTAACCGATGGCGGTGTTTTCTCATGTAGCTTGAATCCAGTACGAGCGAAGCCGATACGGAAGCTGTCGTACCGGCCACGAGCCAGCACCTGTGGATCAGAGAAGTTGTAACGGTCGGGAATGATGCTGGACGTTGAGACAAGCTTAATACCTTCGATATTCACACCCGCTAACTGCATCATACTGCGCACCCAATCCGCACAATTCCCCGCCCGCACGGCGCGACGGCCTTTTTCATCGGTCGCGGTATAACCGTCTGCCCCCTTGATCATTTCAGCGCTACGCACGCTGTATCGACTCTCCAGGTCAGCCGCCAGTTTGGCGAGATCTTCGTCGCTCATCAGGACGTCAAATTCGGGGAGCTCGCCACCGAAATTCTTGACGCGAATTTGGGCCAAATCTTCGTTGGGATTCTTGGCGCGGACCGCGAATGGCGTTGATAACGTGTCGTGGACTATTCTTTTGGCTGCTGCGGCCAATCTGTTGTTGTCCTCCTCGGACATTGGTGCTGCTGCCAGGTTCTCAATATAGTTACTGAGCCTTTTGGGCTTGGTCAAAAATATATCTCTGAGCCGGTCCGCCGTCCAACTCTCGTCCCAGCCGGCCGGCTTCAACTCGCTAAGCCGGGAAGCAAGAGGCTCAAAATCCCGAATCGTCAACGCATCCGAAAGTGAGTCGGGCTCAGACTTCGGCTGACGAGCTGCCTTTTCACGAATGCGCGCCATGATCGAATCAACTCGGAGAGAGTCGGACAACGCGAGCCTTTTCTGCTGAGTCGCAATAGCGTCCTTTACGAACTGCTCATAGAAGGCTTCGAAGGAACCATCCTTCTTGCTCCTCTCGAGGTCCTTCGAACTGGGGGTGGCGTCCCAATTGTCGGGTTTGAGTTTTCGCATCGCAGCGGCAAGGTGGTCGTTCGCGTTTTGCCGATGCTCTTTCGCGATAGTCTTGGACGCCTCTCGCATCTGTAGTTCTTTGCGAACCGCCTTGAGATCCAACTCCAAGGCTTCGATGTTCGATAGTTTCTCAATTTTGTAAGAAAGCTGATGAATCGCACGTTGGCAGTACCAAAGCTCCGCCAACAAACCATTGACCTCGGACGGGAAGAGTTTCTGAAGCTGCCCGCGTTCGCTAGCAGAAAGTCCCTTGCCATCCTCCAGCAGCCCTTTAACGCTTGCGCCGAAACGACTGGATGCGTCTCTGACACTGCGCACCAGGTCTGCCCGCTTTTTAGCGGCCTCGCTTGTGTCGACGTATGCTTCCTCGACGGTTCCGATTCGCTCCTTCATGGTCCCAAGCACCTCGTGCATTGGCGTGTTGCGAGGCGGGCGCTGCAACGACTCGAGCGATAGCTTCGCCAGCAGCCCCTGATCGCGAAGCGATTGAAGTAGCGTCGGGCACCATGGCCGCTCGGGCGCAGGCGCTGCCGCCTGTGCAGGGTCTGGCCCGTGGGCGGCGGCTACGGCTTGAGCAGCGGCCGCTTCCTTGTCGTCGAGTTTCATTTCGGCGAGATGGTCAAACAACATCTGGATTCGAACGAGTTCCACCATGGCGCTGGCCTGCCTATGTTGATGGATCTTCAGCTCTTTACCCAGCTCCTCCTTGGAAGCCGTCCTGCCGTAAAGATGATAGAGGGGCACATCGTTCAACTCGTCCGCTATTTCACGTTTACGCAGGATTGTCGCGGTCTCGATGATTTTTTTAATTTCTGTAATCGGCAGACGTATGCTGGTGACATCCTTCATTTTTCCGCTCCCCATGCCCAACAGGCCGGTAGAAACGGATCTGCCGATTTTCCGATCTGCCTCTGAAACAATCGTCGGATTAGTCATTTCATACTCAGCCTCTCCTCCGTTCATGCTCTTAGTCACTTCCCCCTGCGAGAGCCTGATCGTCCCACGGAGCAGCGACTCGTCCGTGAGTTGCTCAAACAAAGACGGGTCCGGCCGTGACATATCCGTCACGTAAGCAAAATCGAGCTTGGCAAGTTTCCACTTATGCGTTTCGGGATCCAATGTCTCGATATACATAGCTGCGTGCCGAGGGTTTTCAGCGATCAAATGAATAACACCCGCGTCCTTGTCGAGGGTGAATCCCGAGTAGCGAGAGTGGGCAGAGCCCGTCGCACTAGCTCCGAACATCTCATTAAACGGTCTTTCAGCGCGGCCTACGGTCGACCGATTCTTGAAGGCCAATCGCTCTAACGCTTGAAAGTCGTTTTTCGTGAGATCGCAGAGCCGTCCCGTCTTCTTGTCAATTAATCTGCTTTCTATGTATTTACCGACGAGACGATCGAAGGCCACCTCCTTGGTACTGACTGAGTCCACGCGAGCACCTCGGAAATAGGCCAGCTTAAGCGATGCCAGGCAGTGCGCCAGAGTTCTCTCGGCAACGTTTTCCTCGGGGGGAGCGCTTCCCCGAGGTGCAAGCATCAGGCGTGCTGCGCCACGCCCGACCTCAACAGCGTCTTGATTTCCCTGACTCGACATGTCGCTGTTCGTCGTAAGACGAATGACGTCCGATCCGGCCTGGCTACGCCGTAGCAGAGCCTTATAGTCTTTCAAGGGATCGAAATTCTGAGCGTCTGACAAACGCCCACCCGTGGATTGCGGACGATAGCGTCTCAGCCCGCTCATCGTAAGGGATGCAAATTGAATTTCGGCCTTCGTTCTGAGCTCGGCAATCATTCTCGGCGTGAGGAACGCGCCTTTTCGGGAGGACAGGAGGTCGATCTCCGCTTCGATTCGCTTGATGGCGGCGAGCCGGACCACGCCCATCGACACGCAGCTTTGATCAGTGCCGCGAAACAGCCCCTTTTTTTCTGCGCTACTGATTTCCGAATTCAGCTGATGGGCGCCATTTTCCGTCCCAGAGTCGATAGGCTCTCCGCCCAAGTATTCCTCACGCAGTTCGGATTTGAGTTGCTTGAACAGGTCCTGCTGCTGGCCTAATGTCGACGCCGTGTGAACACGATACCCAAGCCACCCCCAAAAACCCCAAGCTGAAACGGTAGACTCAGTCCGAAAGCCTGTGGTGGTTGCCGTGCCTGCGTTTAGATCTGTAGACGTTTGCGCAACCACCGCGTCGTTCAGGGAACCCGGCGAGAAGGTTGTAGAAAGTAATTTGCCGATCATCTTGGCACTCCATTGCTTTAATAGCGCTGCTCGGCGGCGCTTCGCCACGCACACGGCCGACTAATCAATAGGTTCGGATTCGTTGTTGCCAATTGGTGGCAACTTCGCAAAACGTCTTGAGAATGGGCAAGAAGTCATCCGGACTATGGACGCCGGTAGGGACATGCCTGAAAAGACATGCGACAGGGTCATCCGGCCGTAGGGCGAGTACCGCGCCTTCCGTGCCTGCCCCGAGAAAATTCGCTCGTCCAATATCCTGCAGAAACGCATCACCGCTCGGCACGCCGCCTAGCTCCGCATACAGGAGCACGCTCTCGACGCCAGAAGACTCCGGACTGACGGTGACCTGCACATCGCTCTCGAGAGTGAGATAGAGGACAGCGCTATCCTCAGGTTGGGGTGCGCCTAAAAGGCGCGCGAGTTCTGTCAGAAAGAGCTGCCCACTCATTTGCATCGTCCGCTCCGGATGCGTGATTGAGATATTTAATTGTGATCGTGAGTGGCGGTATGAAATTTAAAGTTCCAATTGGAACTCGAGAGCGGACTGTCCTGTGCACAAATCCTACAGAAAGAAATTCGTATCTATCTCCCACAGGTTACGGACGAAATGGAGCATATGAAACATTAGGAAATACCCAACACGTATCAGTAAGGCTTGTTACATTCTAGATGCCACCGCTTTAATTTTTACACGCCAGCGCACGCCTGATTCCTGTAGCCTGACTACTGGTTTCCCCTAATGGGATTCTGATTTCCCCGACTTGGGGCCGCATGATCGTCATTTCACAGGAGTCTCAACATGATCAGCAAAACCTTGATTCTTGCTTCGGTATTGGCCGTAGCGCTGACCGCTTGCGACAAGAAGGAAGACACCTCGAGCCCCGCCGGCTCGGCACCGTCGACCACGGCACCGGCACCTACGACCCCCGCACCCACGGCGCCTACGCCCGCTCCGGACAGCTCGAGCACCACGACTCCGGGCACCTCGACCACGCCGGGATCGTCGGGCGGCTAATTTCGTTTTCTGGTGAACCTCGCCAGACATGAAAAAGGCTACGGCAATCGCCGTAGCCTTTTTTATTGCACAGAGACGGGCCATTGACGATGGCCCTCGTGCTGGAGCATCAGACCATTTTGTCCTTCAGCACGCCCAACAGACGCTGTGCGGTTGCACTATTGTCACGCTGGCCGCTGGCGTTGAGCACCGTCACCTGGGTCTGGCCACCGACTTCGGTCAGATGGATGCGGTACTGCGCCGCTTGGGACGGTTTGTCACCAGAGAACATCCGGCTGAAGAAACCCGGCTCGCTTTGCTGAGCGCCCGTATCGGTATCCACATAGCGCACGAAATACTCGCCAGCGGAACGATCACGATCATCCACGGCAAAACCGCCCGAATCCAGCGCCACGCCGACACGACGCCATGCGCGATCAAAGGACTCGTCAACCACCAACATGGCGCCATCGGCGCGCACGTCCTGCTGGACCTTCGGCGACTGCGGTGAAGCCTCGGCCTGAGCCACCAGCTTGCGAGCGCTGTCGACGTCAGTGCCCAGATACACCATCAGGCGCGCCAGCATGGCGGCGTTCAGACCGGGATCTTCTTTGCCGTGCTCCCATTGCACTTGGGAGTCATCGGAGCCCACGCGTTTTTCGAACATCTGCTGGTGCGAGATATAGATCTCGGTACGCCCGTTGACGCGCTCGACACGCGTACGGAATTTCTCGCGCTCGCCGCTATCCCACACCGAATCCAGGATGGAACCCAACGCCTGACGCAGCCAGCTCTCGGGGATCTTGGCACGGTTCTCGGCCCAGTTCGTGTCGATCAGACCGGCCTTTGGATTGTTGTTCGCAATCGTAAAGCCGGTGTCTGTCCAGAAATCGACCACTTTGGGAAAGACTTGCTCGGGAGGCAAATCAACCACCAGCCAACGCAAATCGCCATCACGCTCGACGCGCATGTCGCTGCGCTCGGGCAGCACATTGCTAGTCTGTGCTGACGAAGAGGCGACTTGCTGACCCTGCTCTTGATATTGCGAGAACGTGGTGCTGCCCGAGGCAGGAGCACGATAACGTGGATCGTTCGATGCCTGAGAGATCCGGAGGGATGCTCAGCGGTTCGCCACGTTTTGTGCTTTTGTAATCGATCGACTCTTCGCCGCCGAGAAATTCATTCACATCGCTGCAACCCGCCAGCAATGCCAGAGCCATCAATGCCGACGCAGCGGCATGACGTTGGTTCATACGCATCCTCACTTAAATTAGAGCAGACCCGTTTCCTGGAGCGTGCGACGGACCGTATCGTGATGCTGCGCGCCGAGTTCGACCAGCGGTAACCGGTAACCCAACGACGTACGGCCCATCTGGGCAAGCGCCCATTTCACAGGAATGGGATTAGCCTCGACAAACAAGGCCTTGTTAAGACGGGCCAGGCGCGAGTTTAGTTCACGCACTTTTGGAACGTCACCGGCCAGGGCCGCAGCACAAAGCTCACGCATGAGTCGTGGTGCGACATTGGCTGTCACTGAAATATTGCCTCGGGCGCCCAACAGAATGAGTGCTGCAGCGGTAGGATCATCGCCGCTGAACACTTGAAAATCTGCGGGGGCTTCGCGCAACAACAACGCCCCGCGGCCGATATCGCCGGTCGCGTCCTTGATACCGATGATGCCCGGGATTTGCGCCAGACGCAGCACGGTTTCGTTGCTCATGTCAGCGACCGTACGGCCCGGCACGTTGTACAAGACCGTCGGCAAATTCACCGCCTCGGCGACCGCGCGAAAATGCTGATAGAGGCCTTCCTGAGAAGGTTTATTGTAGTAAGGCACCACGGACAGGCCCGCCTGGGCGCCCACGCGCTGGGCGTGACGCGTCAGATGGATTGCCTCGTCGGTCGAGTTGGCGCCGACCCCAGCGATCACCGGAATACGCCCCGCCGCGTGCTCTACCGCCACACGGATGAGCTCGGCATGCTCGTCCATGGACACCGTGGGAGACTCGCCCGTGGTACCTACCACCACCAGGGCGTCGGTGCCTTCGGCGACATGCCAATCGATCAGAGATCGATAAGCCGGGTAATCCAGGCTGCCATCAGGCTGCATGGGCGTCACCAACGCCACCATGCTGCCCTGAAAAATAATCGTTGCGGAATCGGGGGATGCCATGAAAATGGGCTCCGAACCCGGCGCAACATGCACCGGGCGAGAAACAGGTCAGTCGAACCGTCGAGTTTACCGGAATATTGGCAATTACAAGAACCACGTCACGATGGTTGAGCCCAATTCCATAAAGGGCCGCATCAAGGTCCACAACACATCGGTCGCCAGCAATACCAGCACGATCACCAAGCCATAGGGTTCGATCCGGGAATATTGCCAAGCCAGGCGGTTAGGCAGCAGGCTGAATAGGACACGGCCACCGTCCAGAGGCAGAATAGGCAGCAAATTGAGCGCCATTAGGACCAAATTGACGTTAATACCCGCCATACCCACCTGATACCAGTAGCCTTCCTCTATGCCGGCAGCCAGGAACAGGCGCATCGAGATGACCCACAGAATGGCCATGACCAGATTGGCGGCAGGCCCCGCCAAGGCCACCCAAAGCATGTCCTGCTTGGGCCGACGCAGGCGCCCGAAGTCAACCGGGACGGGTTTGGCCCAACCGAACAGCATGCCCGGCCCACCCATCAATTTGGACATCAGCAAGATCGCCACAGGAACCAGTATGGTGCCGACGGGATCGATGTGGCGCACAGGGTTGAGCGTGATGCGCCCCGCCTGCTCGGCAGTGGGGTCCCCGAACATGCGAGCCACATAACCGTGGGCCGCTTCGTGCAGAGTGATCGCGAAAATAACGGGGATCGCGTAGATCGCGATGGCTTGAATAATGTCGGACATGAGGCGCCGGAGTTATCTTTTTATATCAGACCAAACCCAACGTGGCGGGATCACCCCGGCCACGCCGCAGCACTGCCGGCTCGTCGCCGGTCAGATCAATAACGGTAGTGGGAGATTGCGGGCAAGCGCCGGCATCAATGACAGCAGCCAGCTCGTGGGCATAGCGATCGCGGATGTCCTCGGCGTCGTTGAGCGCCTCGTCTTCGTCCCTGGGTATCAGCGTGGTGGACAGCAACGGCGCGCCCACCTGCTCGAGCAGCGCCAAGGTCACCGCGTGCTGCGGCACACGGATCCCGATCGTCTTGCGAGATGGGTGAGATACCCGGCGCGGTACCTCGCGGGTCGCCTCGAGAATAAAGGTCCAGGGCCCCGGCGTCGCGGCTTTCAGCAAGCGGTATTGGCGATTGTCGACCCGTGCAAAATGGCCGATCTCGGCCAGATCGCGACACAAGAGTGTCAAATGGTGACGTTCGTCCAATCCACGCAACCGCCGCAACGCATCGGCGGCCGCTTTGTCGTCGAGATGGGCCACCACCGCATAACTGGAGTCGGTCGGCACGGCCACCAAACCGCCGTCGCTGAGCCATTGAGCGGCCTGTTTGAGCAATCGCGGTTGCGGATTGTCAGGATGAATGGAGAAAAAGAGAGCCATGGGTTTATCCTAGCATCCTTAGCGCTTGCTCAGGAGAAACAAGATGCGCATGGATGACTCGCGGGAAAGTCAAAATATCGAAGATCGACGCTCAAGCGGCCCGCGGTTCGGCGGACGCCGTGGGTCGATCGGCATAGGCACCATCGTACTGGCTTTGGTGGCGATCTATTTCGGCGTGGACCCCTCGGTCGTGCTGCAAATGGCCGATGGCACCGCTCCGGTGCAACAACAGCAAACCTCGACCCAACCGCCAGCCAACGATCCGCAGACGCGTTTCGTTTCCAAAGTCCTGGGCGAGACCGAAGACGTCTGGAGCACGATTTTCCAGGAAAACCTCAATCGGCAATATGTCCCGCCCAAGATGGTCCTGTTCCGCGGCGCGACCCCGACCGCCTGCGGCACCGGGCAATCCGCCATGGGGCCGTTCTATTGCCCTGCGGACAGCAAGGTCTATATCGACCTGAGTTTCTTTGATGAAATGGACCGACAGCTGAACGCGCCGGGGGATTTTGCCCAGGCCTACGTCATTGCTCACGAGGTTGGTCACCATGTACAACACCTGCTCGGCATTTCCGATCAGGTGGATCAGCTACGCCAGCGTAACCCTGGCCAGGCCAACGCCCTGTCGATCCGCATGGAATTACAGGCGGACTGCTTCGCCGGGTTGTGGGCACGCCGGGCCGACCAGGCTCGCAACATCCTCGAAAGCGGCGACATCGAAGAAGGCCTGAACGCCGCGACCGCCATCGGCGACGACACACTGCAAAAGAAAAGCCAGGGCTACGTCGTCCCCGATGCCTTTACGCACGGTACCTCCGCGCAACGTGTGCAGTGGTTCAAACGCGGTCTGGACAGCGGCGACCTGCGCCAATGCGACACGTTTTCCAGCAAGACCCTGTGATCGCCACTCGTTGAATACCCGGGCACATCGGAGCGACGGGCTAGCCGTCCAGACGGCCTACCATGCCGGCTCTCCGAATGGTAGGCCGTACCGATTTAGAGCCAACTAACCGGTTGCGGCCTGCCGACAACGCCACGATCTTGTAATATTACGGCCCTTTCGGGTGTCCCACTGCACCCGCTGAACGACAACAGCCCCAAACGGCGCATGGCCACTACGCAAGCCCCTCTCATTACCCCGGCGGAAGTCCGCGAAATCCTGGCAGAGCCCAAGGAAACCGCCAAAGCGGTGACCTGGACGCCTCGCCCAGCGCCCGGACAAGCCCAATGGGTAGAATTCGTCTCGTCCTGCCGGCTGCGCGGAGAAACGCGCGACGACATCATTTTTCGTACGCTCTATCGTCCGGCACGCACTGCCGTGCACGGACAAGCCATCATCACCCTGGCAGAAGCCTGTTCGGCCAGCCTGTTCATCGGACCGCATCGCGTGCTGGGCATTGACACCAACGATGCGTACCACACGAATCTGGCTGGCACAGACCTGCCGCTCTACAGAAACGTGCTCGACCAGCGTACCCACCAGCATCTCTGGCATCACGAGGGCGAAGGCTATGCCGAGCCCGTCGTCCCTGCGCTGAACGACATCGCCACCCTGATTCCTTATTTTCTGCAACGCGCCAATCTGACGCTGGCGGGCGGCTTTGCCCATCCGCTCAAAGGCCGTCAGATTGAACTGCTCATCTGAATATGACCGCATTTCTGCCCCCGGCCGGCTGGACGGTCGTGCCCGCCGGAGAACGCGCCGTACGCGCCATCACGCCCGTTGCCATGGGCTTGGACGGCCAGCATGCCACGTTCTACATCGCTCACCCTGACGACAATTCGTTCTTTTTGACCGATGCAGGCGAGGCTGCCATGCATGCCGCCACCTATGGCGTCGAGCTCACGCCCAAACGGCTGGACCAATTGAATCAGACTCCGGGTCTCAGTCTGGCGCATTTCGACCATAGCGGCGCCATCACGGCCGCCGGCCCCCAATCGCAACTGCAGGACGCCCTGTGGGATGCGATCAAATTGACGACTGCCCTGACCTTTCAGTGCAGCCAATGGATGCCCAAATTCAGCCGCCTGCGTTTTCGAGCCGAAGTCGGCCGCACCCTGGCCGAGGCCGTGGGCGCCGACCGGTTGGTCCAAAGCGCAAAAGCACGCGCCAGCAGCGGCCACACCGCCGAATTCGCCTATGCCGTGCGCAGCACCGCCGGCGCGTCATTGACCTTCATCGAGCCCATCGCCCTCAAAGCAGGCAAGAAAATCGACTGGACGCAGGTCTACCAGACGCACGGCAAAATGTCGGACGTCAAAATGGCCGACGCGGATAACAGCCGCCTGGTCATCCTGGAGGATGGCGCAGCCGCCGAGGAGTTCAACAAGGCGGTATCGATTCTGGAACAGTCCGCGATCGTCAGACCGCTGGGTAAAGCTCGCAGCTGGTCGGAGATCTTCGCTAATTAAAGGGATAGGCGCGCCTATCCCGTGACCCCTGTCAGGGCGTCAACAATCGCGCACCCATGGCTGATCGCCTTGTGTACCGCTTCGCGCGGACTGAATACAAAATTCCCTTCGGCGAAGCTGGGGACTTCATACTCGTCGCCCTCTTCTTGCACGGAATCGGCCTGAACCACGAATACCGAAGCAGTAAAGACGGGCGACCCCGACGCGTTTGCCTTGCTGTCTTGGACACCCCGGGTGACTTTAGCCGTCAACCGATATCCTTTGTAAACAAAATTATTTGGATGCACTCGTAGGCCCTCTCTAAAGGGCAGCATACCTCGCATATCATGACAAGCCTGATAAGTTTTGTAACGGACTGAAGAATCGTCTGCGTCTGAGTCAAGCGCGGCTCCCCCACAGCGCTATGTACGGTACGGTCTGGCTGCTTAATCGACCGCTCGATGTATGAACCACGCGCATTTGCGTTGCCGATTTTTTCTATGCTAGAATTCGGCCTCTTTGCAGTACAGCGGTGGCTGTAGCTCAGTTGGTAGAGTCCCGGATTGTGATTCCGGTTGTCGTGGGTTCGAGTCCCATCAGCCACCCCACCGCACTTGCAGATTCAAGCCCTTGATTTCCAGTTGGAACGAGGGCTTTTTTCATGTTCGAGCTGCCAACAAAAACGAAAAGGCTCATTTGCAAACGCGGCGTCGAAGCCCGCTTGTTGCTCCCCCACGACGAAATGCGAGCTAACGGCTACAACTTGGTATCCTGACGCACCTGCCATGTATAGGCATGACACCCTGCGAGAGTCATTCAGAGCTGCATATGGATCGCTTCGACGACCTTTTACATGAATACTGGCCCCATTTGGTATTCGGCATCAGCGTAGTGGCCGGCACGGGCGCGGCCGTCCATGCTGCCATGACCAAACAGGACGTCCGTGCAGCAATTGGTTGGGTCGGGGTGGCCCTGTTTTCCCCTCTGTTTGGCGCTCTGTTTTATTTCGTCGCCGGGGTAAACCGCATCCGTCACACGCGCGTTTCACAGCAACGCGATGAAACCCCGCTGTCCTACGCCAGCTACGAGCAGGAACCCATCGACGATGTAGTGCCCTACTCGGCCATGCAATTCGCGTCACTCCGGACACTGGGCGACAAGATCAGCCATTTCCCGGTCGTAGGCAATAATTCCATCACGCCGCTATCAGGAGGCGACGAAGCCTACCCTGCCATGATGCAAGCCATCCGCCAGGCGCGTCATTGCATCGCCATGCAGAGCTATATCTTTGACAGCGACCCAATCGGCCGGGAAATGGCGCAGGCGCTGATCGAGGCGCACGAGCGCGGCGTACAGGTCCGGGTCCTGATCGATGCGATCGGTAGCAAGTATTCCCGTCCGCCTATCGTGCGCATGCTGCACCGCGCGGGTGTGCGCGCCGCGTTGTTCATGACCAACCCGCTGGGCGTGCTGCGCATGCCGTATGCCAATCTGCGCAGCCACCGCAAGATTCTGGTCGTCGACGGCAACTTGGGGTTTACCGGCGGCATGAATGTGCGCGCGGCATTTGTCACCGCCTTATCCGGCGATCAGACCAACAAAGACGTCCACTTCCAACTAGAGGGTCCCGTCGTCACGCAGCTCATGTCCGTGTTCGCGCACGACTGGAATTTCACCACCCACGAGATGCTCGAAGGCGAGCCCTGGTTTCCGGCCCCGCCCTCAACGCCAGCAGGCACGGTACCGCTGCGATGCGTTCCCTCGGGGCCTGATCGCGCTGTCGTCAGCACGCGCAATATGCTTTTGGGCGCCCTTGCCGTCGCTCAGCATCACATCCGCATTCAATCGCCTTATTTCCTGCCTGATCAACCGCTGATCCTGGCGCTGGCCACCGCCGCTCGGCGCGGCATCACTGTCGATGTCGTGATTCCCGGGCGCAACAACTTGCGCTTGGTCAACTATGCGATGACGGCGCAGCTGGACCAGATCATCCGCACGGGATGCCGTGTATGGCGCTCAGCGGGCTCGTTCGATCATTCCAAGCTGATGACGGTCGACGGCGCCTGGTCGTATATCGGTTCGTCGAATATGGACCCGCGCAGCCTGCGGCTGAATTTCGAACTCGACACCGAAGTCTACGATCACAAGCTGGCGCAGTGGATTGGTGATCGCGTGGATGCCTACATCGCTGATGCACGACAAGTCACGCTAGAGGATCTCTATCGACAACCGTTTATCAAGCGGCTGCGCAACAAGATTATCTGGCTGGCTTCGCCGTATTTGTAGCGCTCAGGCGTTTTTTTAAAGCGTTTGTATACGCGACCGCCCAACATACAGTACGACACACAGCGCTTTTCCTGAGCCGGTATAACGGGCACATACTTGTTCAGGAACAACGTGATGAAGCAACCATATCCTGCCAGCCGCCCCATGACCCGCTTACCTTGTCTGAGCATAAAGCGATTGATCGCGGTGCTACTTTTGCTCATGGGCGGATTAAGCGTTGAGGCCGTCAAACCGGTACAGTGCTCATTGATAGCCAATAGCCGGAGTTATGGTCCTCGCGCGCCCTCATCAAAATGGCCCCGTCGATGAGACACACGAACGACTGAGGGAGGAGCGACGGATTTACGGACATCGCAGCGCGCACCCTGGCTTGGTCTGCCTGAAGGCCAATATGCCCCTGCAAACTATAGGTCGAAGCCCCGTATTCGGCAGATCCATGATATGAATACGGACAGTAAAAAACCGTATCCATAAAGAGGGAGGCATTTGATGCAGTCAGACACCATCTCATCGCCGCAGCGAATCGGCGTACCCCGCGAGACATTTCCTGGCGAAAAGCGCGTCGCCACGGTACCTGAGGCGGTGGAAAAACTCGTCAAACTGGGCTTTCGGGTTGCAGTCGAGGCTGGCGCCGGCGAGGCGGCCAATTTCAGCGATGAGTCCTATTCGGCCGCAGGTGCAGAGATCGTCCAGGGCGCTGCGGCGCTCTGGGCAGAATCCGACATTGTCTTCAAAACACGTCCTCCCAGCGTCGAAGAAGTCGCCCTGATGCGCGAAGGCGGGACCCTGATCGGCTTCATCTGGCCTGCTCAAAACCCGGATCTGATGCAGCAACTCGCCGCGAAAAAGGCAACCGTGCTGGCCATTGACTGCCTGCCGCGCACGCTGTCACGCGCCCAGAAAATGGATGCCCTCACCTCCACGGCCGGCGTCAGCGGCTACCGAGCCGTCATTGAGGCAGCCAACGCATTCGGGCGCTATTTCAACGGACAGATTACCGCGGCAGGTAAAGTCCCACCTGCCAAAGTCTTCATCGCAGGCGCCGGTGTGGCAGGCCTGGCGGCCATCGGAACGGCGGCCAGCCTGGGCGCCATCGTGCGCGCCAACGATACCCGCGCCGAAGTCGCCGATCAGGTCAAATCCCTGGGCGGCGAGTTCGTCAAAGTCGACTACGAAGAAGAAGGCAGCGGAGGTGGCGGCTATGCCAAGGTCATGAGCGAAGGCTTTCAGGCCGCGCAGCGCCAGATGTACGCGCAGCAGGCGAAAGACGCTGACATCATCATCACCACAGCCCTGATTCCCGGCAAGCCGGCGCCCAAGCTCATCACCGCCGAGATGGTGCAATCGATGAAGCCCGGCAGCGTCATCGTCGACATGGCCGCAGAGCAAGGCGGCAATTGCGAGCTGACCGTACCCGGCGAAGCCGTCGTGCGTCATGGCGTCACGATCATCGGCTATACCGACCTGGCCTCGCGCCTGGCCAAACAGTCGTCCACGCTGTACGCCACCAACTTGCTGCGCCTTGCCGAGGAACTGTGCAAGGCCAAGGACGGGCATGCCGTGATCAATATGGAGGACGATGCGATCCGAGGCCTGACGGTAATCAAGGACGGCGCCATTACCTGGCCCGCTCCACCGCTAAAGCCCGCAACGCCTCCTGCCACAACTGCCAAACCGGCAGCGCCTGTTGCCGAAAAGAAAGGCGGCCACGGTCATGGCAGCAGCGGTCCGTTGCCGGCCAAAACGCTCGCGATCATTTTTGCCGTCGCGGCAGTGGCCTTCTGGTTCATCGGCGCCTATGCGCCGGCGGCATTCCTGGGGCACTTTACGGTGTTCGTACTGGCGTGCTTCATCGGATACATGGTGGTGTGGAATGTGACCCCTGCACTGCACACACCGCTGATGAGCGTGACCAATGCCATTTCCAGCATCATTGCCATCGGGGCGCTAGTGCAGATTGCGCCGCCAACAGCGGGCGTGAACGATCGACCCGATGCGCTGATTCACTGGCTGGCTTTTGCCGCGCTCGTGCTCACAGCGGTCAATATGTTTGGCGGCTTTGCCGTCACCCGTCGCATGCTCGCCATGTTCCGTAAATAAGAACAATAAATAAAGGAAAGACATCATCATGTCCCAAAGTCTCGCCACGGTGGCCTATCTCGGTGCCGCCATTCTCTTTATCTTGAGTTTGAGTGGCCTGTCCAATCCAGAAACTTCACGTCGCGGTAATCTGTTCGGCATGATCGGCATGGCGCTGGCCGTATTGGCGACCGTGTTCGGCCCCAGCGTCAGCACCTCAGGCATTGCCTGGATTGTCATTGCGTTGGTTGTGGGCGGCGGCATCGGTCTCTATGCCGCCAAGGTCGTCAAAATGACCCAGATGCCTGAGCTGGTCGCGCTCATGCATAGCCTGGTGGGTCTGGCGGCCTGCATCGTCGGATTCGCCAGCTATATCGACCCCACCATGAAATACGAAGGTGCGGAGAAAATCATCCACGAGGTGGAAATCTACGTCGGTATTCTGATTGGTGCGGTCACGTTCTCGGGCTCACTGATTGCGTTCGGCAAGCTGGCAGGACGCATCGGTGGCAAGCCGCTGCTGCTGCCCGCGCGCCACTGGCTCAATCTGATTGCCCTGCTGGTCGTGATCTGGTTCGGCCGGGAATTTCTGGCGGCGCCCGACGTCAATGCCGGCATGCTGCCGTTGATTGTGATGACCGTGATTGCCCTGCTGTTCGGCATACACATGGTCATGGCCATCGGCGGCGCGGACATGCCTGTGGTCGTCTCCATGCTCAACAGCTATTCGGGCTGGGCAGCGGCCGCTACCGGATTCATGCTGAGCAATGACCTGTTGATTGTGACGGGTGCGCTGGTCGGCTCGTCGGGCGCGATCCTGTCGTACATCATGTGCACGGCCATGAACCGCAACTTCATCAGTGTCATTGCCGGCGGTTTTGGCTCGGGCAGCGGTACGCCCGCCAAGAAAAGCGATGCAACCGAGCCTCAAGGTGAAGTCGTGCCCGTGAGCGCTGCCGAGACCGCCGAGATGCTGCGTGACGCCAAAGGCGTCATCATCGTGCCGGGTTACGGTATGGCGGTGGCCCAGGCTCAACACACGGTGTACGAGATCACCAAGACACTGCGCGAGAAAGGCGTGGACGTCCGCTTTGCCATTCACCCGGTGGCAGGCCGTATGCCAGGCCACATGAATGTGCTGTTGGCCGAGGCAAAGGTGCCCTATGACATCGTGATGGAGATGGACGAAATCAACGAGGATTTCCCCGATACGGACGTTGCCATCGTCATCGGCGCCAATGACATCGTTAACCCCAGCGCCGCCGAAGACCCCACGAGCCCCATTGCCGGCATGCCGGTGCTGGAGGTCTGGAAGGCCAAGACCTCGATCGTGATGAAACGGTCGATGGCCTCGGGATATGCGGGTGTGGACAATCCCCTGTTCTACAAAGAAAACAACCGCATGTTGTTTGGCGATGCCAAGAAGATGCTGGATGAAGTGCTGCTCGCGTTGAGGGGTTGAGCCGGTATTTCGAGCCGATGAGCCGCTATCATCATCGATAAGATGAATGGTAGCGGCTCATCGAGCCCATCATCCTCATGCCTCGAACGGCACGTCTATTTTTTAGTGACATCCAATGGATTGAACGCCGCTCGAGCATGCGGCTCCAGCTCGTATACCAAGCGTTTAAGCAGTGACACAAACTGCTCTCGCTCATCGTCGTTCAATGGCGCCATCTGTGCGTTGTAGGTGGTCTCTGCCATACCGCGTGTTCGACGCAACATGTTTCGTCCTGCGGCGGTCAAGGTCAAACGCAGTTGGCGTTTATCCACACTGTCGACTTGCCGCAGGAGCCAGCCATTGCGCTCCAGCCCTTGGACGACCTGAGAAATACTGACTTTATTCATCCCTAAGGACAAGGCGAGTTCGCCCTGGGTCAGTTTCTTTTTCTCGTGCAGCGCAATCAATACTGCATACTGTGCGGGGGACAATCCAATCGATGCGAATTCGGCTTCCAGAATGGATACGAAAATCTGATGCGCGCGCCGAAGCAAGAATCCGGGCCGGTCATAAAGTTGATCCAGACGTTCGATCGCAGAATTGGGCATGCTTAATGGCGTAGAAAAAGGCTAAAAGAATTTGCGTGCAGGCCAATAAACGCTGGCCTGACGCCCTCAAGACCCCCGGGAGGTATGGCCGCTCAACTCTTGGCCAGCATGCTCGGGCAGGGAACGGTAACACGGGATGGCCGCTGCGCAACATAGTGCCAGCAGACCAAAAGCGATCGCATAATCGGCACTGGCGGGCTCAGCGCGGCCGGCCCAGGTGGCGGACCATTCGATGAGCAACGCGGAAAATGCGATGCCCAACGTAACCGCGAGCTGCCAAGCCATCGTGTTCAATGTCGTGGCCGAAGCAACTTTTTCGGCCGGCAAATCGGCATAAGCAATGGCACTAAGCGCGTTGAACTGAATCGCCCGAAAAAAACCCGTAATCGCCATGACCAGGGAAATGGCGATCATATTCCAGCCGGGCAGTGCAAAGCATGCACACGCCAATAGCCCTGCCGCGCACATCAGGCCATTGCCGATCAACATCCGGCGAAAACCCCAACGCTCCAGCATCTTCGCGGTTTGCGTCTTGGCAAAAAAGGCGACCGTACCGCTGAGCAACAAGACCATCCCACTCTGCACAGCACTAAATCCCAATCCCAATTGCAGCATGAGCGGCAGCAAGAATGGCAATGCCCCATAACCCACGCGAATGAGACTGCCTCCCCAGAACCCTGCAGAGAACGATTTTCCCTGTAGCAGCGAGAAATCCAGCATCGGATGCGCCAAGTGCCACCGATAACGGATATAGAAAACGAGCAATCCCGTCAACGCAAACAGCCACAACGGATCGTCCGCCTGCCGTACGGATTCGACGCCAATTACGATGAGCGCCAATATGGCGGACAGCAGCAACCACTCCCCCCAATCAAACACACTGCTGATACGCGTACGCAATTCCGGCATCACATAGCGCGCTGCCCATAACCCCGCGAGCCCCACGGGAACGTTTGCCCAAAAAACCCAATGCCAGCTTAAATAAGTCCCCAATATTCCACCAAGAGGCGGCCCCAGCATCGGGCCCAGCATGGCAGGCGTAACCATCCAGGCCAGGGCCTGTACCAGCTTTCCTTTGCCCACGGCGTGAATCAGCACATTACGGCCGACCGGCACCATCATTGCAGCGGCGGCGCCCTGCAGGCCACGAGAGGCGGCGAGCGCCTCTACGCTCGTAGACATCGCACACAATACGGAGCTGATGACGAATAGCAATACAGACCCGCAAAAGGTCGTCCTCGATCCCCAGCGTGCCGCAAACAGCCCACTGAGCGGAATAAATATCAGCGAACAGAGCAGATAGATCGTCATCGTCAGGTTCAACCCTAGCGGGTCTATGCCGTATTGCAAGGCGATCTGAGGAATGACGGGGCTGATGATAGTGGCGTCCAATTGCTCCATGAACATGGCAGAGCCAACCAGCAATGCGAGCGGACGAAAATCCTCACTCGCGTCGGACACGGGACGCAAACGAAAAGCCATGAATGTGTTTCAAGCCGCAGCCAATACAAGTCAAAACCACGGATTCTCCATCAAGATCAGCTTCCTTCAAAATGAAATTAGTAAAGGTACTAACAATTTTTTCTTCTTTTGAATTAAGCACAAATCATGGGACAGTATCCATCTTTCGCGCAGCGGCACGACGTCGGCACACTGCGCCTACAGCATCAACGAGGATCGCCCCATGGCTACTTTCAAACTTGTTACACCCACCTGGGTCTCACAGAACCTGAACGATGAGACGCTGGTCCTGATCGATGCGCGCTCGCCTGCCGATTACTGGCGCGGCCATATCGCGGGCGCCAGAAATTTTGATCCCGCCTTGCTGTCGATCGTGCGCACGGATCCCGCCTCCCTGACACGGTTCCAGGCTGTACTAGCGTGGGCGCTATCTGCCTTGGGTCTCACCGCAGAATCGCGCGTCGTGATTATCGGCGCACAGAATGATGCCCCCTCGGCCAAGACCGCCTGGGCATTTGCTTATGCAGGAATCCAGCATATTTCCCTGTTGGACGGTGGCTTGGCGGCCTGGCCTGGCGAACATGTCACGACGGCAGCTTCCTGGTCGGCGACCCCATTTGTGTTGACGCCTCAATCAGAGTATTTGGCTACCGCTCAGGATGTACTGACCGCGACCCAGCAGAACCGCACCATCCTGGATGCCCGGTCACGGGAGGAATTTGACGGCGTACGCAGCAATGCCGGCCGCAAAGGCCGCATTCCTGAGGCCAAGTTCTGGGACAACAGCCTCGAATTGAACGGCGACGGGCAGTACGCCAGCGCCCATGGAGTCAGCTCCCAGGCACAGCAGATTGGCATTACCCCTCAGGACAGCCCCATTGTCTATTGCGGAGGCGGAGGGCGTGCCGCGCGCACCTTTGTCGCCCTGCAATTGGCCGGGCAACAGGCCGCGGTCTATCCCGCCTCGTGGCTGGAATGGGGCACCGACCCGCAGTACCCCATCCAATCGCCCAGCGCCTGATCCTAGAAAAAACGACCATGTCTCTTTCCGCCACTCTCCCCGCTGCGCCCCCCGTTACGAACGGCATCTATGTCGACGACGAAAAACTGGACAGGATTCAATCTAAAGTCCTGGATTTCACGCAATATCCTCATGATGTTGCGACGTTGGGCGACATCAATATTGCGCCCTACTCTGCGACGGTAGGTGCGACTGTGCATGGGCTGCGATTAAGGCCCGATACCGACGTTGCCCCTGACGTGCGCGACTTTCTATATAAAGGCCTGCTGCGCCATGGATTTCTGAGCTTTGAGCCGGGAACTGTAGACGCTCAGTCCTTTGAACGGCTGGTCTCATTGTTTGGCCAAGTAAAGCTCTTGAATACGCCGTACACCCCTGGCTCGGGAAAGACGGGACAACTCAATGCCATCGACTCGTCCATCAAGCGCACGCGGATGAACTACATCTGGCATATCGACCAGTCGTTCCAGAACGTGCAGCCTCCTTTTACGTCCTTGTTCGCTCAAGAAGTGCCCGGTACCGGTGGAGACACGCTGTTCTCCAATGCGACCGCAGCCTATGACCTGCTCGACCCCGCGTTGGCGGCTTATTTTGAATCGCTGACGGCGGTGCATGACGTCGAGACACAGGGATTCCTCACATTGGCGTATCACGACTTTGCCCAACGCGCGGGGCAGCGTGAGAAATATCCGTCGATCGAGGTTCCACTCATTCGCACACATCCCGAAACTGGACGGAAGCAGATTTTCGCCAACGAACTCTATACCCAGCGCATCCTGGGTGTCACCCGACGCACCAGCCAAGCTTTGCTGGATGTGCTGTTCGACGCGATCTCTGCCCCTGAAGTGCAGACGCGCCATCGCTGGACTGACGGCGTGGCCTTGATCTGGGACAACCGCACGGTACAACACCGTGGGGTGCCCGATTTTGGCGGCAAGCGCCGCGTCCTGCACCGCGCACTGGTGCTATGAGCCTCATTACGATCGCACCTCGAAGACAACCATAAACACGTATCGCAACCGCACAAGGGATCCGCATGCAGCGCAGAACGTTTCTTCAATCCGCCAGCGTGTTGGCAGCGACCAGTCTATTTCCCATAGCACGAGCCGCCGAGCAACACGCGGTCCGTATCACGCTGCCATCCGCGGGCAGCGCCGGGTCGGCGTGGCGACCGCTGATAGACAGCCAGCATTTGAATACTGACTCAGCATTGACCTTGAACTGGATCACGGCGGATCCGGGGAAAATGCAGGTTCAGCTCAGCGCCGGCTCACTTGATGTTGGCGTGTTTGGCGC
>Ga0182743_1000645_pt1 | contig 40592 bp, 33 predicted proteins | sample eDN3rd30CKraftOP_FD_128522 | JGI IMG/M metagenome (GOLD analysis project Ga0182743, IMG submission 128522) | Enriched Organic Plus compost microbial communities from Emeryville, California, USA - eDNA 3rd pass 30_C Kraft OP (version 2) (version 2) ... | reverse complement strand
CCGGAAAGCCTCAAGGCACCGCTCTCCCCGCCAACGATAAGGTCGTGGGGACGGACGCCGACGAGGATGTCATCGGATCCCGAGCCGGGCGCCCTCACGTTCAGTGCGCCCCCCGAGGCGAGCGTGAGGCCGCCATTGTTGCGGTTGGCCTGCAGCAGGTTCATGCCCGGGCTGCCGATGAAGCGGGCCGTGAAGACGTCCACGGGGCTTTCGTAGAGCTCGCTGGGCGTACCCACCTGGAGGATGTTGCCGTCCCGCATCATGACGATGCGGTCGGCCAGGGTCATCGCCTCGATTTGGTCGTGGGTCACATAGACGATGGTCGTTCCAAGGCGCTGGTGCAGCCGCTTGATCTCGATGCGCATCTGGGCGCGCAACTGGGCGTCGAGGTTGGACAGCGGCTCGTCAAAGAGAAAAGCCACCGGATCACGGACCATCGCACGGCCGATCGCGACACGCTGGCGCTGGCCGCCGGACAGTTCAGATGGGCGCCGCTCGAGCAGGGCCTCCAAACCGAGTGTCTTGGCCGCCTCGAGGATGCGCTTGTTCTTCTCATCCTTGGACATGCGGGCGGTGTAGAGCCCGAAGCCGATGTTCTGGGCGACGGTCAGGTGCGGGTAGATGGCATAGTTCTGGAATACCATGGCGATGTTGCGCTGCTTGGGCGCCTCATCGTTGACCACCTTTCCATCGATGGTGATGGCGCCCTCGCTGATGTCCTCGAGCCCCGCGACCATACGCAGAGTGGTAGACTTGCCGCAGCCGGACGGCCCGACGAGGACGACGAACTCGCCATCGCCGATCGACAGGTCGATACCCTTTACCGCCGGGACCTTGCCATAGCGCTTGACCAGGCTTTCGATTTCAATTTTTGCCATTTGGCTCTCCAACAAGGGCCAGGAACCTGGTTTCCAATTCATGGGCCGCGGCGGACTTGCGTGCAGCCAAGGCCTTCGCGCCGACGTCGAACGCCGCCAGTTGCGCGCGGTAGCCGGCGAAGGCCGCCTCCAGAGGCTCGGGCGCAGGGCCGCCGAAACGCGTCCGCACCGCAACGAAGTATTGCGGGGAGACGACCTCGGCGAAACGATCTGCACTCATCTCGCATTTGCGCCCAGTCGCTTCTTCGAACGTGCTGACGAAGGCCGGGTAGCCCTCGACGCCCAGATCGCCGCCCACGGCGACCACGGCGCGCGCTACCGACGCGGCAATCTCATGGGCCTGCCGGAACGACAGGCCTTCGGCGCGGACGAGCGTATCGGCCAGTTCGGTCACGGTGATGCAGGAACGGCGGATGTTCTCGGCGACCCGCTCGCCATCGATCCGGATCGCTTCGACAAAGGCCGTCAGGAGATCGAGCACGCGACCGGCGGTCTCGAAAGCTTCATAACCGAATGCCTGCGTCTCCCCTTCGCTGTCATTCATGTCGGTGAAGGGCGTATTGTGCATGATCTCGAGCACAGCCCGGGCGCGCCCCATGGTCTGGCTGGCAAGATGCCTCATATGCTCAATGGGCACCGGATTGCGCTTCTGGGGCATGATCGAGGAGATCTGCACCAGGGCGTTGGGCACGTAGATCTGGCCGACTTCGAAGCTGGTCCAGAACTGGAAATCCTGAATGGGCCGACCGAGATGGAGGAACAGCAGTTCGAGCGCGCCATAGGTCCCGGTGATGTAGTCGACGGCCGCTATGCACGAATAGGAGTTCTGCAGCGGCGCGGAAAAGCCTAGCAGGTGAGCGACGCGGGCGCGGTCGATGGGAAAGCCGCTCGTGGTGATGGCGGCCGCCCCCATAGGCGAGAGGTCCACCGTCGCGCGGGCAGCGGTCAGGCGCTCGATATCGCGGATCAACACCTCGATCATGGCCGAGAGGTAATGACCGAAGGTCGTCGGCTGGGCCGGCTGCCCATGCGTATAGGCAACGATAAGCGTCGCGCGTTCGCGTTCTGCCGCGTCTATGAGCGCGGCGAGGAGCTTACTCAGGCGTGCCAACAGGGGATCGAGCCGGCTCTTGAGGCCAAGCTTGAAAAGCGTGTGGTCGATGTCGTTGCGCGACCGCGCTGTGTGGAGCCTGCCGCCAAGGTCGGGGCCGAGGCGGGTCTTGAGCTTCCGCTCGATGAGGAAGAAGTAGTCTTCCACTTCCCCAGTATAGGTGAGGGTGGCTGGATCGACTTCGGCATCAATGGCCAGGAGAGCCCGGGCAATTGCCTGAGCCTGGTCCGCGGTCAGGATGCCCGTCTCGGCCAGCATCACGAGGTGCGCGCGGTCGATGGCGCGGAAGCCATCGACATGGTGGGTCTTGGCGCCGTCAAAGAGCGGACGCAGCACGGTTTCCTTGTAGACGGGATCGGGGAACGTGCTGGTGTCGGAGCGCCGGGGATCGTGGTCGGTCATGCGATCAGCCTTTCAGTCCGGCAAGCATGACTCCGCGCACGATGTAGCGCTGGAAGAACAGGAAGACGAGCAATGTCGGGATAGTGGCAAGCGCCGCGCCGGTCATGATCATTTCCCACTGGATCGACTGCTCGACGGCAAAGCTCGATAGACCGACGGGCAGGGTGTAGAGCTCGCGGCTGGTGGTGACGATGAGCGGCCAGAAGAAGGCCGTCCAGTTGCCGAGGAAAGTGAAGATGGCCAGGGCCGAGATGGCGGGGGTCACCAACGGCATCGCCACCTTCCACCAGATGGTGAACTCGTTGAGGCCGTCCACGCGGGCCGCTTCGAGGAAATCGTCGGGCACGCCCTCGAAGAACTGCTTCATGAGGAAAGTGCCGAAGGCCGTCATCATGCCCGGGAACATGATGCCCCAGTAGCTGTCGAGCCAGCCGAGCTGGCTGGACATGAGGTACCAGGGAATGACCAGCATCTCGGTGGGAATCATCAGCGTCGAGAGGATGGCGATGAAGACCAGCTGCCGGCCGCGAAACTGGAATTTGGCGAGCGTATAGCCGACGAGGCTATCGAAGAAGACATTGGAGAGCGTGACGGTGATGGCGACGAGCGCAGAGTTGAAGAACCAGCGCGCGAAGCGACCGTCCGAGAGCACCTTTATGTAATTATCGAAGGTGGGCGCCGCCGGAATCAGGCGCAGGTCATAGACCTGCCCCGCCGACTTGAGCGAAGTAGAGAACATGTAGAGCAGCGGCGTTACCATGATGAGGCCGCCGATGAACAGCAGCGTCCAGGTGATGATGAGGCCGGGCCGGATGCGGGAGGCGTTGAGCCTGAGTTCGGTTGCCTGAGTGCTCATCAGCGCTTCCTCATGATCCACAATTGCAGGAGGGAGACAGCCAAGAGGATCGTGAAGAGGACCACGGTCTGAGCGGCGGCGTAACCCATCTGGAACGAGGAAAAGGCGGTCTGGTAGATCATGAGTACCAGCGGCTTGGTCGAGTTGAGCGGACCGCCCGGATCGTTGGTGGTCATGTTGTAGACCTGATCGAAGATCCGCAGGAATCCGATCGAGGAGAACACGACGAGGAACACCGTCGTCGGCTTGAGGAGCGGCAGGGTAATGCGGGTGAGGATAGCCCACTCACCCAGGCCATCGACGCGCGCGGCCTCGTAGTAGGTCGAGGGGATCGCTCGCAGTCCGGCCATGAAGATGATGATCTGGAAACCCAGACCCGCCCAGATGCCGGTTACGAGGATGGATGGAAGAGCCTGAGTAGTCGAGCGCAGGAACGGCTGTGCCGGCAGGCCGAGGGAGGCCAGAACGTCGTTGAAGACGCCGATCGGGATGGGCTGGTAGAACCAGCGCCAGACCCAGGCCATCGCCGCAGCAGTGGTGAGGAACGGCAGGAAATACAGCGCCCGGATGAAGCCGTGCATGAACCGCACGCGATCGAGATAGAAGGCGATCACGAAGGACAGTACGAGGCTGACGGGCGTGCCGATGATGAGATAGGTAAAGGTATTGCGGAAGACCTTCCAGAAGTTCGGATCGGCGAAAAGCTTCTGATAGTTGGCCAGGCCCACGAAATTGGCCGGGCGGAGCAGGTCCCAATCGGTGAAGGACATCCAGAACGCCGACAGGGTCGGGTAGAACCGGATCCAGCAATAGAACACGATCGGCAGGGCCAGGAAGGTCCAGGCCCAGAGGACTTTGCGCCCGTGCAGCGTCAGGCGGAAACCGGAGCGGCCCTTTCGGGTCGCGCCGGCAGAAGTGGATTGTGCGCTCGCGGCCACCGGGAGTTACTTCGCCTTGGCAGCGTCGATGATCGCCTGCTCCGCCGAAGCGGCCTGGGCAAGCGAATCCTTGGGCGACTGGCCTTCGAGGAAGACGCGGTTGACCATGTCGATGGCGGTCTGGCGCTGGCCGGCCTCATCGAGGAACTGAGTGGTCTTGGCGTAATCGAGACCCTTGAGGAACGGCGCGTAGATCGGGTCGGCCAGGTTCGCGTCAGTCAGCGCGGCGGCGCGACGGGCAGGTAGTTCACCGACGACGTCGAGCCAGACCTTCATGGCTTCATCGGACGTGATGTAGGCCAGGAACTTCTCGGCCGCGGCCTTCTTCTCGCCGGTAGCGCCGGCGCCGATGCCGTTGGCAAAGTAGCTGGCATAGTTCGAGCGCAGACCGTCGGCATTGGCCGGCAGTTCGACCACGCCCCACTCGAAATCGGTGATCGGCTTGAAGGCGCCCAGGCGGAAGGTGCCATCGATGGTCATGGCGGCGAGGCCTGCCTTGAAGGCGGCCTGGCCCTCATCCATGAAGCCGGCAAGGCCGACCTTTTTGTCGGTCTGAAGGCCGGTGTAGAATTCGAGAGCCTTCAGGCCCGCTTCGTCGTTGTAGGCGACGTTGCCATCGGCGTCATAGGGCACTCCGCCGAACTGGCGGACGAGCACTTCGCGCCACCACTGGTGGTCCTGGCCAGCGAAATCGAGGGTGATGCCTTCCGAGGTGATGTTGCCACCGCCGTCGGTCTTGGTGGTCTTGGTGGCGACATCGACCAGTTCGTCGAGGGTCTGGGGAGGCTTGACGCCGGCTTCGTCGAGCAGCTTCTTGTTGTAGAAGAGCGCCAGCGAACGCACTGCCGTCGGAAGGCCATAATAGCTGTCGCCGCGCTTGACGGCGGTGACGATCGGGAAGAACTCGGACTCGATCTTGTCGCTTGGGAAGACCGCCGGATCGAGTGGCTGCAGGACGCCACCCTTCTGGAACTGGTCGAGCCAGCCGTAGAAGAACTGCAGGACATCCGGGCCCTGGCCGGCCGCCTGCGAGGCGATGACCTTGGTCTGGTAGTCGGCGTAGGGGAAGGTCACCTGCTTGACGGTGATGTCGGGGTTGGCGGCCTCGAAATTCTTGATCAGCTGATCCATCGCGTTGACGCGAGTCTCGAAGACGTACTGCCAGTACTGGATTTCCACCGCCTGGGCGGCGGTGACGGCCATCAGGCTGAGCCCGGCAGCGAGACCGGCCAGCATGGTACGAATGCGCATGATAAACCTCCTTGTTACCCCAATCCGGCGCCAACTCCCTCAGCGCACGAACATTTTTGTCGGAGGGACAAGACCCGGCTTCCCCCCTTCCGAACCTCTACGCTCACTCGCCGCCACGAAACTGTCAATAAAATAATCTACTTGAGTTATTCCCTCCGTCCGATCATCGTCGCAACCCTGAAGGGGATGACCGATGAGGACCAAGGCGGGGAGCCCGCCGCCGCAACAGGTGGCGATAGGCAACAATCCGGAGCGCAGCCGCGCCCACAACCGGCGTGTGGTGCTCGATGTGGTGCGCGCCCATGGACCACTCGGCCGGACCCGAATCGCGCGCCTCGCGCATCTCACCCCGCAGGCGGTCGCCAACATCGTGGACGAGCTGGCGAGCGAGCAGATGCTGATCGAAGTCGGGCGTCTGCGCTCGGGACGCGGTCAGCCCCCGATCCAGTTCGCTGTCAACCCGAATGGTCCTATGACCGCCGGCGTCGAAGTCGCGGCCGACCACATCACCACGGTGATCCTCGACCTTGCCGGGCAGGTTCGAGCCTCGCGGGTCAGCCCGCTCGATGACAGCCGCCCCCAGCAGGTGGCCGCTATCCTGCCGAGAGAGCTTTCGCTGATGCGCAAGACTATCCCTGATTGGGCCGGCAAGCTCCTTGGTGTGGGGGTGGTGATGCCAGGGCCATTCGAGATCGAGGGCATGACCTCGGTCGGTCCGACGACCCTTCCCGGCTGGGGAGAAGTCGATGTTACCAAGCTCATCACGCGCTCAACCAACGACGTCGTCATCATCGAGAACGACGCCACCGCCGCCGCGGTCGGCGAGCGGCTCTTCGGGGCGGGCCGGCACCTTTCCAATTTCCTGATGATCTACTTCGGCGCCGGCTTGGGCCTGGGGATCATCCATGACGGCCAGCCACTGCGCGGCGCCTTCGGCAATGCCGGTGAAATCGGCCATGTAGTCGTGGCGCCCCGGGGCCGCCCATGCCCCTGTGGCCAGAACGGCTGCCTGGAGCGGTACGCATCGGTCCAGGCCTTGCGCGAAAAGCTGGCCGAGGTCGGTATCGACGCGACTGCCGGCATCGACATCGACAGTCTTGGCGTCGAGGGACAATCGGCATTTGCCGAATGGATCGAGGAGGCCGCAGCACATCTGGCCCCGATGGTCGCCATGCTCGAAAACATCTTCGATCCGGAAACCATAGTTTTCGGCGGGTCGCTGTCGGACGCGACCATCGATGCCATCATCGCGCGGCTGGCGCCCCTGCCCCGCTCGGTTTCGAGCCGCCGCATCCGGGCGCTGCCGCGCGTCATTCGCGGCCAAACAGGGAATTTGACTGCCGCCCTTGGCGCCGCCGCGCTGCCACTTCTCGAAACCTTTACGCCCAAGCTCGACCTGGCTGCGGGTCCGGTCCCAACGCCCGAGGAGGCATTCCATGTTGTCCGATCGTGAGCGCCTTGCACGCCAACAGGCGCAACCTGCGCTGGTGACCCTTCACCGCGCCCTTTCGCGCCTCCGCTCGGTGCTGACGGTGATGAACACCGGGGCGCATCCGGACGACGAACAGAGCGGCATGCTGGCCTATTTCCGCTATGGACTGGGCATGCGCGTCGTTGTGGCGTGCTCGACGCGGGGCGAAGGCGGACAGAACAGCCTGGGGCCCGAACGCACTGCCGCGCTGGGCATTATGCGGACGCGGGAGATGGAGGAAGCCGCACGCGTGCTCGATGCCGACATCGCCTGGCTCGGCCATGGACCGGACGATCCGGTGCACGACTTCGGTTTTTCCAAAAGCGGGGAAGATACGCTGGGCCGCTGGGGACGCGAGCGCACCCTCGAGCGTCTGGTGCGCGCCTATCGAACCGAGCGACCCGACATCGTCATCCCAACGTTCCTCGACGTTCCAGGTCAGCATGGGCATCACCGGGCTATGACGGAAGCGGCGGAGGCGGCGCTGGAGCTGGCCGCCGATCCCGAGGCGTTTCCCGATCACTTCGAGGAAGGTCTTTCTCCCTGGACGGTTGCCAAATATTACCTGCCTGCCTGGTCGGGCGGGGGTGGGACCTATGATGACGAGGTGCCTCCGCCACCCGCAACCCTGATTGTGGAGGCCGCTGGACGCGACGAAGCGACCGGGGCGGCCTATGACAATATCGGCGAATGGTCGCGCGCGCGGCACGCCTCGCAGGGCATGGGATTCTGGCGCGAGCCCAGGACCCAATGGCCGCTGCACCTCCTGCGTGGCGCAGCGCCCGATCAGGCCAGCATCAAGGACAACCTCCCGGACACTCTCGCCGCCCTTGACACGGGATTGGCGTACGCACCCGCTGACGCGCTGCGCGCCGGCCAGATGGCTATCGACACCGCCATCGCGGCCTTTCCGGATGCGCAGAGGATCATTGCCGCGCTGGGTCAGGCCCGCGACTCGATCAACGCCGCGCGGCAACATCTCGACGCCGATGCGGAGAACCGGATAGGTCATCGGCTCGAACGCAAGCTGCGCGAGATCGATGCGGCGATACTGACTGCCGCCGGGGTCACGGGAAGCGCCTGGGCCGAACCGCATATCGTGGCGCCTGGCGGACGCTCCACGCTTTCGATCAACCTCGAGAGTGGGCGCCACGTAGAGGCGCTGACTGCCTTCGCCAGTGGTTCCGCCTCGATTGCCGCAGGCAAAGGCGCCGAGGCGACGGGTACCTTCCAGATGCCGCTCGAGGTGTCGGCAAATGCCGAACTGTCGACGCAGTTTGCGCCTTCCTTCTCCGCGCTGGGCGGGAACGGGGAAGTCTTCGTCATGGTGGAAGCCGAGGTCGCCGGACGCATCGTGCGCGCCACGCTCGATCTCGATGAGCCATTCCAGATTACGCCGGCTGCCATCGTGGCGATCGAACCGGACGCCATCCTTCTCAACCTGCGCGACGAGCGCCGCGCCTGGCCGGTGGACATCTCCTCCAGTGTCGGAGAACCCAGGCTCGAGACGCATGCCGGTTTCCATGGTCGAGCCACAACGCCGGGGCATATCGAGCTCTCGGCGCCCACCGATGTCGCGCCGGGTCGCTACGCCCTGGGCGTGCTCGCCGGCAACGTGCCGGGATATTCGCGGCGCGACATTGCCTATCCCCATATCGGGCGCACCGCTTGGTATGCGCCGCAGCGGCTCGACGTGCTGGCACTCGACCTGGCCCTGCCGGATCGCACCCGTGTCGGCTATGTCGGCGGCGGAGCAGACAATGTCGGGATCTGGCTCGAGCGGATGGGCCTTGATGTCACCTGGCTCGACAGGGAGGCCCTTCAGGGCGACCTCTCGGCCTATTCGACGATCGTCGTCGGCATCTTTGCGTTCGGACTGCGCCCGGACCTTGCGGCGGCGACCGAACGCCTGCACGACTGGGTACAGGGGGGCGGGCATCTGGTGACGCTCTACCATCGCCCTTCGGATGGATGGGACCCCACACGGACGCCGCCGCGCCGCCTCGTCATCGGATCGCCATCGCTGCGCTGGCGCGTGACCGACCCTGAGGCCCCCGTCACGATCCTCGATCCAGGCCATCCGCTCCTCAACGACCCGAACCGGATCGGACCGGGCGATTGGGCCGGGTGGGACAAGGAACGCGGGCTCTATTTCGCCTCCGAGTGGGACGACGCCTACGAACCGCTCGTGGCTCTGAACGACAAGGGCGAGACTGCTCTCAAAGGCGCTCTCCTGTCGGCCAGGGTCGGCACCGGACGCCATACGCACAGCGCCCTGGGGCTCCAGCACCAGATGGATCGTCTCGTGCCCGGTGCGTTCAGACTCATGGCCAACCTTTGCGCACCGGCATCGCAAAACTAAGCCATTGAAATTGATAGACTACTGCCCGCTAGATCGAATTGGGTAATGAAAGCGTCTGCCGCTTGCTCCCTCCTAGGGTGTCAACATTTGCAAGGCACACGCTATGTCGGTGGACAAGACCTCGATATCCAAGGTCCCGGTCTATGAAAGCGGCGGCCGCGCGGCGCTGCGTCGCGGGTTCTATCCGCCGGTCAAGCGACTCATCGACATCGCGGGCACTCTCGCGGGGGGCGTCGTGGCACTGCCGCTGGTGGCGGTCTCGGCTGCCCTGGTCAAGCTGGACGGCGGACCGGCCTTTTATCACCAGAAGCGCCTCGGCAAGGACGGCAAGGTCTTCGAGATCTGGAAGCTGCGCTCGATGGTCACGGACGCCGACGAACACCTGGCCCGCTACCTCGCAGACAATCCGGACGCCAAGGCCGAATGGGACCGCGATCAGAAGCTCAAGCACGACCCGCGGATCACCCGGGTTGGCCGCTTCCTGCGCAAGTATTCGATCGACGAGCTTCCGCAGCTTTGGAATGTGTTCAAGGGCGACATGAGCCTGGTCGGCCCGCGCCCGATGTTTCCCAGCCAGCGCCAGATCTATCCGGGCAGCGCGTGCTTTGCACTGCGGCCGGGGATTACCGGGCTCTGGCAGACCAGCGCGCGCAACGCGTCTTCGTTTTCCGAGCGCGCCGACTACGACCTGCGCTATGCCCAGGAGATGTCGCTCAGCCTTGATCTAGCGATCATGATGCGCACCGTCGGCATCGTGCTCAAGGGGACCGGCTACTAATAGTAGCCGTATCCGTAGCGCGCCGGGCTGTAGCGGCACTTGTTGAGAACAACCCCCAAGAGAGTCTCGTGCTGGGCCAGATCGCGCTCGCACACGTCGATTTCCCCAACCGTCGAATACTCCGCGCCGGCAATGAGCAGCGAGCAATGCGCATTGGGCTGGAAGGCCAGGAAGTCGTCGTTGACGAGCATCGGGGGCAGATCGCAGATGATCATGTCCGGCTTGAGGTCGCGCTCGATCTCGGAAAGCGCCAGCTTGACGCCGTCCGAATGCAGCAGTTCGGCTGCTCGGCTGACCTGGGAGGTGTTGACCGCCACGGCCAGGTTCTGGCCGATGCGGGAGAAGCACTCGGTGAGGCGAACCTTGCCCTCGAAATATTCCTCGAGCTGCCGCTTGGGATTGAGCTCGAGCAGCGCGCCCACACGCGGGCGGCGGAAATCGAGGTCGATCAGCACCACCTTGCCCTGGCGACGGCGCGCCATCGAGAACGCCAGGTTGATGGCGATCGTGGTCTTGCCGCATCCGGCGGTAGGCGAGGTGACCGCGACACGGGTCCAGCCTTTCTCGCTCATCATCGAGGCCACGCGCGTGCGCAGCATGTCGATGGGAATATGGGCCGCATCGGGCTGCACCGCCGCGATCAGGCGGTTGTCTTCCAGCTTGGCCTGGTCGAGCCTCAACTCAGGCAGCGACTTCCAGATTTCATCGGCGGTAGGCGCCGGCGTGTTGACGGCAAACATCTTCAATCCTTGCATGCCGGACCGGCCGCTTACATCGCGCACCGCGTCCGAGCCCCCAGGCGGCGACGATCCATTAGATCTTGGCAACACCCATCCCCATTCCGTTGAAAGAACCAGTGGCGTAGTGCACGGCCACAAGAGCCAGAGCGATGACCACGATCGAGCCTGCCACCGCCATGCCGGTCAGGAGGAGCCGCTGGCGCTGGCGCTCGCGCTTGGTCCTGATGATCGGGATCGTGGCCAGAGGTTCGATATCGAGCGCCCGCGTCAGTTGCACGGGTCGGCGGATCGTCTTGTTCAGGTATTCGAGCAGTGCCACCACGCCCGCTCCGACGGCGATCGCAGCCGCGATCGAGAGCAGCCCCAGCCGGGTCCGGTTCGGACTATAGGGACGCTGGGGCGGCACGGCAGGCTCGAGGATGGTGAGGCGCTCGCCCTTGGAACGCAGTTCGATCTGCTCGCCGGTCGAGGCATCGGCCAGGCGGCTGACGGCGGCGCTGTGCTGGGCCTTGACGTCGTTGTAGTCGCGCTCGAGTGCGTTGAGCACGGCCTCGTTGGCCGGCGTTGCCGCTATGGATTTGGAGAGATCGGCAAGGTCGGCCGTGATCGAGGCCTTTTCCTGGGTGATGAAGGCCAGGCGGTCATCAATCCCCGCCAGTTCCACGTCCAGGTCGGTGGCCGGGCGCTTCACATCGGCAGCGTTGGCCGCCTTGGACGCCGCCAGCACTTCTGCCTTTACGGTGGCGATCCTGGCCTTGATGGCCAGCATATTCGGGCTGTCATCGGCATAGATGCCGGTCTGGGCGGCCAGCGTCTGTTCAAGTTGATCGAGCAGCCGTTCCTGGGGCGTCTGAGGGCCTGAGCTCACCGGCAGGGCGGCGCCGGAATTGAAGGCCTCCGTCAGGTTGGTCTTGCGGCTGCGCAGCGTCGCTTCCTCGCGCACCAGCAGTTGCAGGCGCTCCTGCTGGGACGACTGCTGGTTACGCCGGAAATCGAGGCTGTCGGGCAAGGCGTCGGCGTTCTTGTTCTTAAAGGCGAGGATCTTGCCTTCGAGATCGGTGAGGCTGGCGCTGAGCCGATCCACTTCCTGCTTGAAGAAGTCGAGCGTGTCGCCCGCGCGCGCCGTGCGCTGGCGGATGTTTTCGCTCAGGATTCGGCTGGCGATCTCGTTGGTGACATCCGCAGAGAGCTCGGGCGTTTCGGCGTCGAACGAGACGTCGAAGGTCGCCGCGCCACGCAGGTCCATCGGCAACTGTCCCACCCCGATGCGCTTTGCCATGTCCTGGGCGACGTCGAAGTCCGTCATGTTGGTGCGGCCCTCATAGACGTGAAACTGGTCGGCCAGATTGACCAGGCTCGCGGTGGTCAGGATGCTCTCTGTGATGACCTGGATCTGGGAAGGCGAGTCCGAGGCGACGGTCGAGCGTGCCAGATCAGCCGAAATCTGCGGCGTCTCCACGAGGATCTTCGAGCTCGCGCGATAGACGGGCGGGAGCAGCATCACCGTCGCGATGCCGGCGGCCGCGACCAACAGGGCAGCGCCAACGAAATAGGGAAGACGCCTCCAGAAAACCGCCAGGTAAAAGAGAATGTCCGTGCCGCTCAAAGTGTCACCCAAACATTGATTGGACTGCATGCTGCGTCACGGCCGGTCAACGGGCTATCGACCGTTGGAGCTATGGAGCGCCTGACGGTTTCATGGTCGGGTCTAGGCCTAAGGTGGTATTATCAGGTGTCGTCATGGTCGCGTTCGGAAGGCTCAATCAGGTTGGAGGCAATTGGCGCAAAGGCCTCTTGGTGACCCTCCTGGCCGGAACAATGGCCATGCCGGTCCTGGCGGCCGAGCCGGGCGGACTGGCCCCTCTGACCAAGCTGCAATTGTCGGTCGTGCAATGGAATCCGGTGGTCGGCCAGTACCAAAAGCTGGATGCGGTCAGCGGCGAAATCACCGTCGGCCCGGATCGCAGCATCACAGTGCCCCTGGTGGGGAAGCTGCCGGTCCAGGATGGCGACGTCGACAAGATCGCCGCGATCATCGCCGAGCGCATCAAGTCCCGGATCGGGCTGGTCGACCTCCCCGAGGTGACGCTCGACATCGCCGAGTACCCTCCGATCTACGTTATCGGGGACGTCACAAAGTCGGGAGAATACCCGTTCCGCCCGGACATGACCGTGCTGCAGGCGCTGGCGCTGGGCGGAGGCCCGCTCCAGCCGACAGCGGACCAGAACGGCGAGCGGACCAAGCTGCTCGGCGCCTTGCAGGCCGGTGAAGGCGACATGCTGCGCAGCCTGGCGCACATTGCCCGTTTCCAGGCAGAGCTGAGCGGGGCGAACAGCATCACCTATCCGCCCGAACTGAGCGCGGCCGCCAAGAACAGCCAAGTCGCCGAAATCATGGCGCAGGAGGAACTTGTGTTCCGTTCGCGGATCGAGGCGACCAAGCGCCAGGAAGCTTCGTTCGAAGAACTCAAGACGCTGTTGCTGGCCGAAATCGACGTGCTCCAGCAAAAAGCCGGCAACCTGGAGACGGCAATCACCTCCAAGGAAAAGGAACTGGATGGTGTCAAGACGCTGGTCGACCAGGGCATCGCCACGGTCACCCGCCGCACCGACCTCGAAACGGCCCTGACGAGCCTGCGGGCCGACCGGCTGGACAACATCACCGCCACGATGCGCGCCAAGCAGTCCCTGAGCGAGGCGCAGCGCAACCTGGCGGCGGTGCAGGATCAGCAGAAGACCGATGCGTCAGCCCAGCTTCAGGCGGAGCAGGCCAAGCTTGAGCAGTTGCGCAACACCCAGACGACCTCGCGACTGCTGTTGATCGGCCTGCCGCCAGACGCCGCGCCGGCCACGTCCGATCCGGCCCTCGATTTCGTGATCATCCGCCAGAAGGCGGGCGGCGGCACCGAACAGTTCGTCGCCGACGAAACTTCGCAGCTGGTGCCGGGCGACGTGGTCAAGGTGCTGTCGGCGGAAAAGCCCCAGCAGTCGGCGCAAGCGCCCTCAGACAGCAGCACGATGTAGGATGGGGCGGGCGGCCTCGACCGCCACCTCCAGCGCATTGACGACAGCCTGGACGTCAGCTTCCGGCATACGATCATAGAGCGGCAGGATGATCGAATGCGCCTGCGCAGCCTCGGAGCGCGGTAGATTGGCGCCGGCATTCGCGTAGGGCGTCTCCAGGTGCGCATTCATGATGCCGCGGCGCGTGGCGATGCCGACATCGAGCATGGATTGCATCACCGAGCGCTGGTCGAGGTCGGGCGCCAGGGTGACGCAATAGCTTTGCCAGTTCGAGCGAGCCCAATTGGCTTCGACGGGTGCCGCGACGCCCTCCACCCCGCCGATCAGATCGCCGTAGAGGCCGGCGAGCCGGCGGCGGGCTTCCACGATCCCGGGGAGCCGGCCGAGCTGCGCGCGACCGACGGCTGCCTGCAGGTCGGTCATCCGGTAGTTGAAGCCCACTTCGTTATAGGCCTCGAAGACTACCTGGCTCGAAGCATGGCGCACCGCATCGGGAACCGACATGCCGTGCTGCCGCCACAGGCGGAATTTCTGATCGTATTGCGGGTTGTTGGTAGTGAGCATGCCGCCATCGCCCGTGGTAATGACCTTGCGGGGATGGAAGGAAAAGCAGGCGATATCGCCATGCGGGCGGCCGACCTTCTGCCAGGCACCTTCCCACTCGATCTCGCTGCCAATGGCACAGGCGGCGTCCTCGATTACGGGGATGGCATGCCTGCGCCCGATGGCGACGATCGCCGCGAGGTCGCATGGCATCCCGAGTTGGTGGACGCAGAGAATGGCCCTGGTACGCGGCGTGACCGCCGCCTCGACGAGAGCGGGGTCGATATTGAAGCCGGTGGCCTCGATATCGACGAAGACCGGCTTGGCCCGGCAATAGGTGATGGCGTTGGCCGTAGCGATGAAGCTGTGGCTGACGGTGATGACTTCGTCACCCTCTCCCACGCCCAAAGCCAGCAGGGCCAGGTGCAGCGCCGTGGTGCAGTTGGAGACCGCACAGGCATGGCTCGCGCCGACATAGGCGGCGAACTCGCTTTCGAACGCGGCGACTTCAGGGCCCTGCGTCACCCAGCCGGACAGAATGACGCGACGGGTCGCTTCGGCCTCTTCCTCGCCCAGGTTGGGCAGGGCCACCGGGATCTTGCGCATGGTCAGACCGCCTCACGCCGGGATGCGAACACCTCGTCGCTCCACCATTCGACCAGTTCGCGCAACCCGTCCTTGAGCGAGATGGATGCCTCAAAGCCGATGCGGTTGCGAGCACGGCTGACATCGGCCAGGCGCCGGGGCACGGGGTTCACCTTGCGGGCGGGACCGTACTCCGGCGTGAGGCTCGATCCCATGACTTCGAGCAGGGTATCGGCGAGTTCACGCAGGCTGGTTTCGGTGCCGCTGCCGACGTTGAACACCGCGTCGGTCACGTCTGACTTGGCCGCCAGCACATTGGCGCGCGCCACGTCGCGGGCATTGATGAAGTCCATGGTCTGCAGCCCATCGCCCAGGATCAGCGGAGGCTGGCCGGCGGCGATGCGCTCCATCCAGCGGATCAGCACTTCGGTATAGACACCATATGCGTCCATGCGCGGGCCGTAGACGTTGAAATAGCGCAGCGCCACGTATCTGAGGCCGTACATCTCGGCAAAGCTGCGCAGGAGGCCCTCGTTGTAGACCTTGGCCGCTCCATAGATAGTGCGGTTGTTGTAGGGGTGATGATCCTCGTCGGTCGGGAACAGGTCGGCGGCGCCGAGCACGGAGGCGGAGGACGCTGCAACCACCTTGGAGACGCCGGCGGCCACGGCCGCTTCGAGCACGTTGAACGTTCCCGTCGAGAGGACATCATGGGCGAGGCGCGGCTCCTGGGCACATTGCGTGATCCGGATGGCGGCCTGGTGAAAGACGATATCGATATCCTCCATTACCCGCTGCACCACGGCGGTGTCGCGGATGTCGCCCTGCACCATGGTAATCGGATAAATGGCGCTGGCCGGGGCGAGGTTTTCGCGACGGCCACGATCGAAATTGTCGAGGACCACGATCTCGCGCGGGCTTTCGCCGGCGAGGATTTCAGCGATATGGGAGCCGATGAGACCGGCCCCGCCAGTGATCAGTATCCGCTTACCCCTCATGGTGCGCCTCCTTGTCATCGCGCATCCGAAGTTTCCGCGCCGGTACGCCGGCGACGATCGAGAATGGTTCGACATCGGCGGTCACGACCGCCCCTGCCCCAACGATGGCTCCGCGGCCGATGGTGACGCCGGGAAGAATGACCGAGCCGGTGCCGATATCGGCCCAGGCTTCCACGCGAACCGGCTTGATGAGCAGGTCGGTGGCGATGATGGGTCGGTCGAGCGGCATCCCGGTATGCTCGGAGCCGAGCACGCGCGACCCGGGTCCCCAGCCGACATGGTCCTCGATGACGATGTCGCGGGCATCGATGAACACTTGCGGGCCGATCCAGACGTGGTCGCCGATGCGGCAATGGCCATCGAACCGGCCCTGGATGAAGGCGCCGTGCCCGAAGAACACACCCGCCCCGATATCCATGGTCTCCAGGTGCTTGAAGCCGACATTGGCTTCCACCCGCACGCCCGGTCCGCAGCGCCGCGCGGCGGCATTGACGATGGCCTTGCGCATGAGCTGGTCGACCATGCCCTCGCCGGCCGAGAAGCGGCCATAGAGTTCGACCAGCGCCTTGGTGTCGTATTTTTCCCTGAGGTCGAGCACGAGACCTTCGAGGTAGTCGACATCGACCGGCGCCTTCTGGGCGTGGACGGCGGGAACCAGGCGATCCTGGAGCGTGGTCACGCTAGAGGACATAGGCATCCTGCTTTATGGCGTCGGCCACGGTCTGAATCTGACGCGAGGTCATCTCCGGGAAGATGGGGAGCGACAGCACTTCGCGTGCAAGCGTCTCGGTCACGGGAAAGTCGCCCTCGCCGTAGCCGAGATCGGCATGCGCCTTCTGCAAATGGACGGGTATGGGATAGTGCAGCCCGGTGTGGACGCCTTCGCTCGCCAGGTGCCGGCGCAGACCTTCGCGGTCGCGGGTCCTTACGGCGAACACGTGGTAGACGTGGCGTCGACCCGGCAGTTCGGCGGGGAGCCGGAGGCTTTCGACTTCGCTCAGAAGCTGGCGATACTGCGCCGCCACAGCGCGCCGGGCCTCGGTCCAGTCTTCGAGATAGCGCAGCTTGACGTCAAGAACCGCGCCCTGGATGGCGTCCATCCGGTAGTTGAAGCCCTTGAGGACATGGTTGTAGCGCTCGGCCTGCCCCCAGTCGCGCAGCGAGCGCATGGTGCGCATCTGCTCTTCGCTGTTGGTGACGACGATGCCGCCTTCCCCACACGCGCCCAGGTTCTTGCCGGGATAGAAGGAGAAGGCTGCCGACAGCCCCATGCTGCCGGCACGATGCCCGTGAGAGGCCGCGCCGTGGGCCTGACAGGCATCCTCGATGATGACCAGCCCGTGGTTGACCGCAATGGCCTGAAGCGCGTCCATGTCGGCCATCTGGCCGTAGAGGTGGACGGGGACAATGGCCTTGGTGCGCGGGGTGATGGCAGCCTCGACCTTTGCGGGATCGATGGCGAAGCTATCCGGTTCGACATCCACGAAGACGGGCGTCGCCCCGGCATAGATGATGGCGGACACGGTGGCCACGAAGGTAAAGGGCGTCGTGATCACCTCATCGCCCGGTCCGATATTGGCCGCCAGGAACGCCAGATGCAGGGCACTGGTGCCGCTGTTTACGGCGATGGCATGCTCGACGCCGCAATAGGCGGCAAACGCCTTTTCGAAGCGCTCGACCGGCTCGCCCAGAATGTAGGCCCCCGAGGCCAGCACATCGAGGACAGCTGCATCCAGTTCGGGCTTGAGCGCCGCATATTGAGCGCGCAGATCGAGAAGCGGGATCACGCCAGGCATTTGACGCCCTCCAGGTTCACCATGGCGCCGCCACGGGCCAATGACTTGGAAGCGGCTTCGAGGATCGAGACGACACGCAGGCCCGCCATGGCGTCGGCCGTGGGCGTCTTGCCGTGCTCGACACAGGAGACGAACTCGCGCAGCTCGCAGGCCAGGGCCTCGCCCAGGTCGAGCTGGGGCGCCCACATGTCGCCGGTTCGATAGCCGACGCGCAGCTGGTCTTCCTTGTTGCGGCGCGAGGGCGAGCGCGAGTCGATGACCACGCCCTTGTCGTAAACCTTGATCTTCTCGCTCGGCTCGAGATCGTCATAGACGATCATCTTGCGGCTGCCGCCGACCAGGGTGCGCCGGACCTTGACCGGCGCCAGCCAGTTGACGTGCACATGCGCGATGAGATTGCTCTGGTAGTGGAGGGTCAGGTAGGCGATGTCCTCGGGCTTGCCGGGAAGGTGGCTGGTGCCGGTCGCAGAGACGGCGACAGGCCGTTCGCGCAGCACGAAATCCATGATCGAAAGGTCATGGACCGCCAGGTCCCAGAGCACCGACACATCGCTCTGGAAAAGGCCCAGGTTGATGCGCACCGAGTCATAGTAATAGAGATCGCCCACGACATCATCGATGAGCTCGCGCATCTTCTTGATCGCGCCGGTGTGGATGAAGGTATGGTCCACGGCCAGCACGAGATTGCGCCGCGCCGCCTCATCGACCAGCCGGGAAGCCTTGTCGGCGGAGGCGGCCATGGGCTTTTCGACCAGCACATGCTTGCCCGCCTGCAGAGCCTTCATGGCCAGCGGGTAATGGGAGGCGACCGGCGTCGAGATGGCGACGGCGTCGACCTTGGGATCCTTGAGGATCTCATCGAAATCCTCGGTGATGTTGACGGATGGATAACGGCTGCGGACGCCCGCAAGCCGTTCGGTCTGCAGGTCGCAGACCCAGCGCAGGTCTGCCCCCGGCACTTCCCAGAGGTTTCGAACCAGGTTGGGGCCCCAATAGCCGTATCCGACGACCGCTACTCCGATCATGATGCAAGCTCGCTATAAATGTGGGATGCGACGTCGGGCGCCTGCCCAACGATGCGCGCAGGAACGCCGGCGACGATGGCGCCGTCCGGCACGTCTCGGGTGACGGTGGCACCGGCGGCGACGAGGGCATAGCGACCGATGGTGACCCCGCCCAGGATTGTCGCGTTGCTGCCGATGGATGCGCCGGACTTGACGAGGACCGGGGATACCGACCAGTCGTCGGTTCCCTGCAACTCGCCTGCCGCATTGACGGCGCGCGGAAACTTGTCGTTGGTGAACATGACGCCGTGGCCCACGAACACCGCATCTTCGAGCGTCACGCCCTCGCAAAGGAAGCTGTGGCTGGAAATCTTGCAGCGTTCGCCGACAGTGACGCCCCGCTGAATCTCGACGAACGTGCCGATGCGGCTGCCCGCACCGATCGTGCAGTCGTAGAGATTGACGAGATCGGGATGGTAGATCACCGCCCCTTCGCCCAGCGTCACGCCCTTGATCATTGTCTGCCTCACCTGGCCCTTTGCGCCATGACGGGACACTAGGCGGGGGGTGGGAGGCATCGAATAGCTAAATGGGGTTAGGAGCTTGACCGCGCCGGACAGGGCGTCATTGACGGCCTCTCGCGGGAGCCCGCAGTCATTTCGAGCTAGTTGACTGGGAGGGGTGCATGGATTGACTTCGTCCTGTACCCTTGGAACGACCTCCATGCTGCAAGCCCGCGAACAGCCCGGATATACCCGGCAACTGACGCGCCCTCCGCGAGAGGGCAGCGGGCGGCGGCGGTCGGCCGTACCCCGGCAAAGTGCTGCAGCGGTTGAGGAAACCGGAGAACATGCCGCCAGGCTCGCCTGGCCGACGAAGCTCTTCCTCGTTTCGCTCTTCATCCCCTGGCTGGTGACGCTGGGCGGCACGACATTCACCGTCTCGCGTCTCGTGCTGCTCGTTCTGGCCGTGCCGTTGCTGATCAAATGGATCAAGCTTGCGGCGACCAGCTTCAAGGCAACGGACGGACTGCTGATCGGCTATGTGGGGTGGGCCGCGCTCTGCCTCTTCTTCGCCCATGGCGCAGACGAAGCCATGCGGTCCGCGGGACTGCTTTTTGCCGAAACTCTGCCGCCCTACATGCTGGCGCGTGTCTATATCCGGTCCCTGGCCGACCTGAGAGCCGTCCTCAAGTTCCTGTTCTATGCGCTCTGCGTGCTCGCCGCCTTTGCGGTCTACGAGTCGATCACAGGCAAGAACATGGTCGGAAACGTCTTTGCGATGGTTCTGCCGACCTTCCCTCTCGAAACGCTCGAGATGCGCGCGGGCATCTGGCGGGCGCAATCGGTGTTCGAGCACTCCATCCACCTGGGCGTTTTCGCCGCAAGCCTGCTGCCCTTCCTGCTGCTCCTGCCACAGGGGAAGAGCATGATGATGCGCGTGGCAGGTCCCGCCGCATCGCTCCTGGCAACCTTCCTGTCGCTGTCGTCGGGGCCGATCGCGGTGGCGGCGGCGCAGATCGTCCTGGTGGCCTGGGACCGTATCGCCCGGAGGAATCCCTATCGCTGGACGATCGTCCTGCTCGGGCTGGCGGCGATCTACGTGGTGCTGGCGCTGGCCTCCAAGCGCAGCGTGGTCGAGATCTACATCACCTATTTCACTTTCAGCCAGCAGTCGTCGTGGTACCGGATGGCCATCTGGACCTATACGTCCGCCTCAGTCGCCACGCATCCCTGGTTCGGCATCGGCTTTGCCGACTGGGCGCGGCCCAACTGGATGTATTCGACGATCGATATCTACTGGATGGTGCAGGCGGTGCGCTACGGACTGCCCGGGGCCGCGCTTCTCATCCTCGCCTATCTGGCCTCGATCGTAGATGCTGTGCGCGCGCGGACTTTCGACCCCGACATCCAACTCGCCAGGACCGCCTATGTCGTTTCGATGGTCGGGTTCTTCATCGGTGGTCTGACGGTGCATTTCTGGGGGGCGATCGGCGTCTATTTCATGTTCATGTTGGGAGCCGGATCCTGGATGAGCGATGCGTCCCGGGAGACCGTTCGCATCCCTCGACGTACGGCTACAGCCGGTGGAGCATGAAAGCCATGGGCTCCGTGCAACACGTCATCCTCACGCGCTTCAACCTCCCCTCGGCGGGCAATGAGAGCTATGTCCGCGAGCGGGAGGGGTGGCTCAAGGGACGCGTGGCCCTGTTCGAGCGATATTGCCTTCCTTCGGTAGCTGCGCAGACTTCCAGGGCATTCGACTGGATCATCTATTTCGACCCGGCCAGCCCTCCGTGGCTTCTGGCGTGGATCGCCGAACATGCGGCCGCGGGCGACTTTCGACCGATCTTTCGCGCGCAAGTCTCGCTCGCCGACCGGCTGGAGGATATCGCGGCGCGGCCCGGCTTCGAGACGCCAGCGTTCCTGATTACCACCAATCTCGACAACGACGACGGACTGGCGGCGGACTATGTCGAGCGCCTGCAAGCCGTCGAGGCCTCCGACCAGCCTATGGCGGTCTACTTCGCCAACGGCATCATCAGAACCCATCAGGCGGCCTATTTCCGCGTCGACCGGCGCAACGCCTTCTGCAACGTCATCGAACCCTGGGAGGGCGCCCTGACCTGTTGGGCCGCACACCATGACAAACTCAACCAGGTAATGGACGAGCGACGCATCGATGGCCCGCCCGCCTGGCTCCAGGTCGTCCACGATACCAATGTCAGCAATCGCGCGCGCGGGCGGCTGATCTCGCCGCGCCGCCACGCCGAGCGGTTCGGCAGGCTGCTCGACGATCTGGCCGAGCCCTCAAGCACTGACTACATGGGCGAATATCTGCTCCACGCACCCCAGCGCGCGATCCGAGAGGCCGCGCGCGCGGGCACCAAGCGTCTGGTCTATGCGGTGGGAGGAGCCGACGGAGCCGATCGCGTCAAGGCGGCGTGGACGCGGTTGCGTCGCGGCCATCACACGCGGCACTAGGCGGGCGTGATCGCCGCCTTGAGACCTGCTGGGTAGATGCCTCCGCGCGGCAACCTCAAGGCTTCCCCCGTTGCGACCCCGGCCCGAAACAGGGCCGTGCTGAGCTTGCCGTGATAATTGCCGAAGTAGCGGATGCGGTTGGCCGTGAGCATGGCGTGGAGGTAGGGACTGGTGCCCGCCTCGCCCCCCACATGAACGGCACTGGCGCGCGGTTCGTAGACGACCTTGAGGCCGCTCTCGCGAGCCCGGCGCATGTAGTCGGTTTCCTCGCTGTAGAGGAAATAGCTTTCGTCCCAATCGCCAAGCACGCGCCGCGCCTGTGCGCCGATCAACACGGCCGCGCCGGTCACCCAAGCAACGCTGCCGCCGCAGCGATAGATGGCAGGATGGGCAACGATCTCGCTCAACCCGAGGCGAGCGGCCAGATGTCCGCCCATGATGGCCTCGGACCAGACGGTGACGAGCGACGGTTCGCGGCGAACCGAATGGGCCAGGTGGCCATCCGGCTCGATGAGGCGCGGACCGACTATCCCGACGTTGGGCTCCCGAAGCCTCTCGACCAGCATGGACGCCGCGCCGTGCCCCAGGCGCAGGTCGGCGTTGAGCACCAGGACATGATCGTCGGGATCGATGAGCCGGTAGCCAGCATTGATGCCGGCCGCATAGCCGGCATTGCGCCCCATCTCTATGACCTCAGCACCGACCGGATGGGATCGCGCCAGAGCGCATGTGTCGTCGTGGGACTGGTTGTCGATCACCAGAATGCGCGATCGTTCGATGCCATCGAGTCCGGACGGCAGAGAGTCTATCAAACCACCGAGTGCGTCGGCGCTATTGTAGGTAACGATGATGATCGAGAGGCTGTCGGGCATGGCGTTACTCGTTCAGGACAACTTGTTCCAGCTCGCCAGGTGTTGAGGCGACCAGTTCCGCCCCATCAACTGCAACATGCGCGCGGCGCGATAGGTCCGGATGCGGATGAGGACGCCCGAGGCCAGCAGCCTCGAGCGAAGTCCGGAAAGCTCGGGCGAAAGCGCCAGGACGAAAAGGTCGCGCAGGGGCGAACCCGCCATGGCAACGCTCTGGAGGACCCAGCGAGCATTGGATCGCCGCTCGGCGTGATTGTGGGCGACGAGGCGATCCATCCGCTTCGCCAGTTCGGCGAAGTCGGTGCATCCGGACGTGGAAACGCAAGCGGATGGTTCGTAGCCGATGGTGTGGCCGAGCGCGGCTGCCCGCTGGCCCCAGGCGCGATCCTCGGCCCGGCTGACGCCGTCGAACGGGCCAACGGCCTCGAAGACGCGGCGGCGTACGGCCATGTTGCCAGTCGCCGCGTAGTGGTCGCGTTCGACGAAGAGCTTAACCCGGTAGGAGAAGACGCTTTCATAGGCTTCGACACCCGTCGGGCGCCCTGGGGTTGCCGAATCCACCAGGATCCGCCCGGCGATGACGTCAAGGTCGCGATCACGCTCGAAGGCGGCGGCGAGATTGGCCAGCCATTCAGGATCGGCACGACAATCGGCGTCGATGAAGGCGATGATGTCACCGCGTGCGATTGCGGCGGCGCGGTTGCGCGCCGGGCCTGGGCCGGGGCGGGTTTCGACCACGACCGTGGTCGTCACCGCGCGGGGGCATTGCGCGCGGGGCATCTCGCGCGAGCCGTTGTCGGCGACGATGACCTCAAAAGGAGGCGCATTGGGCGATTGGGCATCAAGCCGCGCCAGGCAGCGTTCGAGTTCCGCGTTGTCGTTGAGATGCGGGATGACGACGCTGACGCGCGGAACGGACGTCATCCGCCTGCTCCCTGGTCCTGAAGGCTGCGCTGCAGGCGCCGGCGGGCGCCGCGCACGCGCAAGGGGTGGCCGCGACGGCCGAGTTCGTGACGCAGCCGGAGGATGGCGCCGGTGATCTGGCTGGAGGCGGAGGCGACTTCGGAGACGTCGAGGAACACAGGCTTGCCGGCCGCAGCGACGGTGGCGAAGGCCGCGAAGACCTGGTCGTTGGACCGGTCGGTGAGCCGCCCGGCAAGACGCACGACGGCGGTATCGGATTTGAGTTCGACATCGACACGGGCGTGGTCGGGGTAGACGAATTGGACTAGCTGGGAAAGCCGGTTGGAAAGGGCCTGCGGGACGACATCGAACGACAGCAGGCGACCGAGGGCGAGAGCATCGTCCCAGTAGCGCTTGGCGAGTTTGGGTTCGCGCGTGATGCGCCAGACCCACTCCATCCCCAGCGCCTGCCAGCGCCCCGGCGCGCGTTCGATGGTGCCGGCCACGAAATTCACCGCAGCACCGAAATGGCTGCGGATAGGGACACGCAAACGGCTGCCATTGCGCATGAGCCAGGCCTGCCCACGCGCCGCTCCCAGGGCAACGATGAGGAAATCGGGCTGGGCGTCGTTGATGGCGTCGATCACTTCCTGGCGGCTCAGTTCTTCCATGCTCCCGAAGCCCGGATCGAGCGCGCCGACGCAGCAGATGGCCGGCGAACGCGACGCGTTGAGCTTACGGCGCGCAAGGTCCGCCACGCCGCTGGCGCCGCCCAGGAAGAAGACCCGCAGGGGACGGCCGAGCCCGTTGTCGGCGCGGGCGCGCAAGACCTCGAGGATGTCTGCCCCCGACACGCGTGCGATCGGCCGGCCACAGACGAGTTTGCACAGCAGCAGCACGCCGACACCATCGACGGTACACAGGTCGCTTTCGATCAGCGAATTGCGGAAGCCGCGATCGCGCGCGCTCAGGGCGATGAAGTTGGAGTTTACGGTGGAGATCAGCAGCGGCTCGCGCGTCCGGGCGGCAGCGTCGATCTCCCGCACGACAGCGGCCATATCGACCAGGTCGATCGGGATGCCCGTTATTTCGAGGCTCGCGTGAGCTGCGTGGAACACGAGGGTCGCCCATTTGGTGTGAACATGGGCAAACGATAGCGATGGCGGATTCACCCGGACATAGATCAATGGGGGTAGGGGGTTAGACGCGCGTACTCATTTCTGACGCGCAGTTGGCGGGCCCTTCATCACTATTGGCAAGTTTCCGGTTGCGTGGCGGCCCCGTAGGCTTTGAGCATCGAAACAAGGAAGGTCGGGGGCCCAAATGTTCCACACCACCGCTACCTTTGTCGGACACGGCCGTTCCAGTGCGCCGTCTCACAGAGCCATTGTCTTCGTCGACCCGGCGGATTCGATCAGCGACCGCCACGTCGACGCCATCGAAAGCGCCTTTCCGTGGACGACTGTCACCAAGGTCGAAGCCGTTTCGGCGCTGTTCGAAAGCTACCGCGACATCGTCGCCCTGATCATCGTGCATCCGAGCGTTCTCGATGATGCGGCGCGGCTGGCCCGGGAGATTGGCGACCGCCATCCCCTCGCGCTCCTGTCGGTGCTCGACAGCGGCAAGCAGGAATTGCCCTCCGGCATCGTCTCCTCGCGCTTCGTGCGCGGTGTTCTGCCGATCGGGTCGAAGGGCGATCTCTGGCTCTCGGTCGTTGGCCTGATGTTGCGGGGCGGCGAGTATTTCCCGCGCGACCTGCTCGACAACCACCGCGTGCAGAGCGAGCAAAGCGAGCCGGAGGCCCCGGTCGTCGCGGCCAAGCCGGGTGTTCCGGCGGCACTTTCGCACCTGACGGCGCGTGAGATGGAAGTGCTGGAACTGGTTTCGCGAGGTCTTCAGAACAAGACCATCGCCAGCTCGCTCAACCTGAGCGAATATACTGTCAAGATCCACGTCCACAACGTGATCTCCAAGCTACGCACGCACAACAGAACGCAGGCGGCAGCGTATTACCGGGATTCAACTTCTGGATATGCGGGGCAGGCATAAAAAATGACGATCCTGGTGACGGGCGGCGCAGGGTTCATCGGATCGAACTTCATTCTGGACTGGTTCGAGCAAGGGCCCGAGCCAGTCCTCAACATCGACAAGCTCACCTATGCGGGCAACCTGCAGAACCTGGCTACGGTTTCCGCCCGCAAGCAGTATTTCTTCTTTCGCATCGGGATCGAGGAAACCAGCAAGATCCGGCGGTTGCTGGGCGCGCACAATGTTCGCGCCATCATCAACTTCGCAGCCGAAAGCCATGTCGACCGCTCGATAGCGGGGCCGGAAGCCTTCTTCCAGACCAACGTCATCGGAACGCTCAAGCTGCTCGAGGCGGCTCGCGAGTACTGGACGAGCGGGGAAGCTCCAAAGGACTTCCGCTTCCTGCAGGTGTCGACCGACGAGGTTTATGGCTCGCTCCAGCCGGACGAGCCGGGCTTTCGAGAGAGCGATGCGTTCGAACCCAACAGCCCTTATGCGGCCAGCAAGGCCGGGTCGGACCACATCGTGCGCGCCTATGGGGAAACCTATGGGCTGCCGGTACTGATCACGCATTGCTCGAACAATTACGGACCTTTCCAGTTTCCGGAAAAGCTCATTCCGCTGGTGATCCTCAATGCCCTGGGCGGCAAGTCGCTCCCCCTCTATGGCGACGGCCAGCAGGTCCGTGACTGGCTCTATGTGAGCGATCACTGCGACGCGCTCAATCGCGTGCTGTCGGATGGGCAGCCGGGCGAAACCTACAATATCGGCGGCAACAGCGAGCGGACCAACCTGACGGTAGTCCACACGATCTGCGCAATTCTGGACGGACTGCGCCCGCTGGCATCAGGCAAATCCTATGCCGAGCAGATCGCCTTCGTGCGCGACCGGCCCGGGCACGACCGCCGCTACGCCATCGATGCCAGCAAGCTGGCCCGCACCCTCCAATGGTCGCCGCGCACCTCCTTCGAAGGAGGTATCCGCCGTACCGTCGAATGGTACCTGGCCAATCCCGCCTGGACGACGAGCGTCACGAGTGGGGAATACCGCGAATGGGTCGCACGGCAATACGCATAGTGGAGCCACGGACATGAAGCGCAGAGGCATCATTCTGGCAGGTGGGAGCGGCACGAGGCTGCATCCGGCGACGCTGGCGATCTCCAAGCAGCTCCTGCCCGTCTACGACAAGCCCATGATCTACTATCCGCTGACCACGCTCATGCTCGGCGGCATTCGCGATATCCTGGTGATCTCGACCCCGGCGGACATGCCGCTCTTCGAGCGCCTGCTGGGCGACGGCAGCCAGTGGGGCCTCAACCTCAACTATGCCATCCAACCCACCCCGGATGGATTGGCGCAGGCGTTCCTCATCGGGGAGAAGTTCCTGGCGAACGATCCGAGTGCCTTGGTGCTGGGAGACAACATCTTTTTCGGGCACAAGCTGACCGAACTGCTCGACCGGGCCGACCAGCACGATCGTGGCGCCACGCTCTTCGCCTACCAGGTGCAGGACCCGCAGCGCTATGGCGTGGCCCAGTTCGACGCCTCGGGCAGAGTCATCAGCATTGAAGAGAAGCCGGCCAAGCCCAAGTCCAACTTCGCGGTGACCGGCCTCTATTTCTACGACAACCAGGTGGTGGACTACGCCAAGTCCCTGCGTCCCTCGGCGCGGGGCGAGCTCGAGATCACCGACCTCAACAAGCTCTACCTCAAGGCGCGCCATGTGAGCGTCGAACTGATGGGACGCGGCTATGCCTGGCTCGATACGGGCACCCACGAATCCCTGCTCGAGGCCGGCCAATTCATCGCCACCATCGAAAAGCGCCAGGGTCTCAAGATCGCCTGTCCCGAGGAAATCGCCTGGCGCAATCACTGGATCGACGACGAGCAGTTGCTGCGCCTCGCGGACCCGCTGTGCAAGAGTGGATACGGGCAGTATCTAAGGCGCCTGGCAGGCGAGCGGGAGCTGATGACCGTATGAAGGCCCGACGGCTGGCAATACCCGACGTCATCGTGCTGGAGCCCAGAGTATTGGGCGACGATCGCGGGGTGTTCTTCGAAAGCTTCAACAAGCGCGTCTTCGAGGACCTGACGGGGCTCGAGCGCGAATTCGTGCAGGATAACCACTCGGTCTCGGCCAGCGGCGTGCTGCGCGGCCTCCACTATCAGTTGCCGCCAGCGGCGCAAGGCAAGCTGGTGCGCGTCGTGCGCGGCGAGATTTTCGATGTGGCCGTCGATATCCGGCGGACATCCCCGACCTTCGGCCACTGGGTCGCCGAAATCCTCTCCGCGGAGAACCACGCGCAGCTCTGGGTGCCAGAGGGGTTCGCCCATGGCTTCCTGGCGCTGACCGATGGCGCCGAGGTGCTCTACAAGACGACCGATTACTACGCGCCCGCCAGCGAGCGCTGCATCATCTGGGACGATCCTGCCATCGGTATCCGCTGGCCATTGCGAGGCAACCCGGTGCTTTCGGCCAAGGATGGACTGGGCATGTCGCTGGCCGAGGCAGACGTCTTCGAACGCGCTCCCGCCTGATCGCGGAAGCTAGTAGTCCTTCTCGTAGAAGACGCCGACACTCGAATTGCCATCGGCGCTCACGGCCGCCTTGGCCTTGAGGTCGCTGGTGATGTCGAGGTTGACGGTGACCTTGCTCTGTCCGTTGGCACCGGCCTGAACACCCAGGTAGATATTGTCCTGGATGTAGCGACCGGCCTGGACGGCGACGTTGCCCTGAGCATCGGTGACGATGTCGAGATCGGCGAGGCCAGCGGCGTTGCGCAGGCTGTCGACCAGGCCACCACCGCCGCCACCGGCGAGTTCGGCCGCCGCGCCGGCGAGCCGCGCAAGCTGGAGCGGCGACAATTCGCCCATCGAGCGATTGAAGATGAGGCGGGCCAGAACTTCGTCCTGCGGCAAGGCGGGATCGGAGGTGAAGCTCACATCGATATTGGAGGCGGTCCCGGAGACGGTGACATAAACCGTGATGCCATCGCCCTGCGTGCTGGCAACGAGGTTGAGCTCCGGATCGAGATTGCCCGCCAGGGTCACCGAGCCGCTCTCAAAAGTGACGCGCTGCCCCAGGATGGATAGGCGCCCACGGATCAGATTGAAGGACCCGACGGGCTGCACGTTGGTCACCGGACCGGTGAGGCGCACCGAGCCGCCAAGCTCGGCATCAAGGCCGCGACCCCGGATGAAGACCTGGTTGGGCGCGTTGATGGTCACGTCGAGCTGCATGACGGAGGGCCGCTCGCGCGGCGTCGGCGCGCCGCCCGGCCGGACGTCGGCCTTGGCGCGCGCCAGAGTTTTCTGGACCGCCGGTGGAGGCGACTTGTGGATCACGTCGATAACGTCGCCGCTCCCCCCGATGCGTTCGGGGATAGAGATATCGGCCTGGCGGACCAGCACGTTGCCGGAGAGGAGCGGCCCCTGGAATAGCGGCCCCTTCAGGGTCAGGCCGCCCGTCATGGTGGCGACGACGAGATCGCCATCGGCATAGCGCGCGTTGTTGAGCTGCAACGCCAGGTCTGCGGTGAAAGCGGGCGCGATGAGGCCGACCGAACCGGAGACCGCCAGCGAGCCACCGGTGGCGAGGTCAGCGGTCAGGCTGTTGATGGTGGCGCGTTCGCCGGTGAGGGTCGCAGTGCCGGTGATGTTGTTGAGCCGCAGATTGGTCAGCGGATCGATATATTGCGCACCGCGCGTCGAGATCTGGCCGGAGAACTGGGGTGAGGCGATGCTGCCGGTCACGCGCGCATTGAGCGAAAGCGTGCCGCTCGCCTGGCCGCCGCGGTCGACCACGAAACGGTTGGCGAGGCTGAGGGGCGCCGAGCCGGTAAGGTCCAGCGCCAATCCCTTGCCCTCCAGCGGGACGGTGCCGCTGCCGGAAATGCTCAGGCCGCCGGCCCCGTTGGCGGAAAGGCTCGCCAGGCGCACGGTGTTGTTGGCAAAGCTGCCGCTGGTGGTGAAGGAGACCGGAGAAATGCCCACGGGCCGGAGCGCGGCCGCGTCGATCCCCTGCCCGGCGATCGTGAACGTGGCCTGGGGCGCCGAGCGGGTGCCGCCAATCCGGGCGGTGCCGTTGAGCGTGCCCGAGAGCGCCAGGTCGGGCGCCACGGCGTTGGCGACAGAGAGCGGCAGGGCGTTGATGTTGAGGTCAATCGCCAACTCGTTCCCGGCCGTGCCGGTCGCGGTGATCCGGCCACTGCCGACATTGAACTGGATGGCGTCCATGGTGACGGTGTCGCCATTGACGATCAACGCGGCGGGCTGGGCCAGGTTGGCGGAAAGCTGGCCCTGGGTCAGGTTCACGCGATCGAGGGCCAGGCGGTAGCCGGCGTCGAGCGGCGCGAGGGAACCGGCAACGTCGAGCCTGGTGCCGTTGACGAGAGCGGCCTGGCCCGAGAAGTTTGTGGCGTTGCCCTCAAGATCGGCATTGGCCTGAAGTGTGGCGACTTCCACGCCGCCGGCGACGATCTTGCTGCCGCTCAGCGTCCCCTGAACCTGCGGGATGCCGAAGAGATCGGCGACCTTAGCCTCGATGTCGGCCGCGCCGATCCTGATGCCCTGGGTCGTCAACCCATTGACGGTGCCGCTGATGGCCGCCGCCTGCTTGCCGTCCGCGGCGCTGAGCGTGATCGAAGCATTGGCCGCGCCGGTCGCTTCGGTAAGGAAGAGCGCGGCGGCAGTGGAGATGTTGGAAGAAGCGAGTTGGAGCTGGCCGGTGAGAAGACCGGCCTTGTCCTGGGAGAGGTTGCCCGTCAGCCGCGTGCCGCCGGCATTGAAATCGAGATTGCCGAGCTTGCGTGTCTCGCCATCTGCCGAAAGGTCGGCAGCAAGGTCGATGCGATAGCCATCGAGGAAGGCGTTGCCGGTCACGGCGCCTGCGAGCTTTCCTTCCTGCAGGGTACCCGCAAAGCCGACCGTTCCGTTCTGGAGACTGCGGCCGGAGAGCGTGCCCTGGGCGACGTTGGCATCGAGGTTGAGGGCGATGTTGTTGTCCTGGCCCTTGGCGGTGCCGGTGACCTTGAGGGCGCCGCTGGCGTCGGGCGAAAGCAGCGCCAGATCGGCAAGTCCGAGGTCGAAACGGAAATCGGCCGCGCCGGTGGCAAAATTGCCATTGGCGGTCAGTTCGACCTGCTGGTTGCCCAAGCGGAAATCCTGCGTCTCGAGCCCTTGTTCGGTGCGCGCGACGCGGCCGGTAAGACGAACCTCTCCGGCCAGCAGCCGGTCGGCGGTTTCATCGCCGATGGTGAGGTTGGTGCCGGTGCCGTCGAGGTTGAGGTTGAAGCCGCCGATCAGCGGGCTGATGGTGCCGCTGGCGGTGAGGTCGAGGGCGCCAGTGAGGTCGCGACCGACCATGTCCGAGAACGGGGCGATGTTGGCGGCACGAATGGCCACGTCGCCATTATAGACCCAATCGTCGATGGTTCCGGAGAGCGCCAGGTCGAGGGACTTGCCTTCGATGCGTAGCTGAGCCAGCCGCACCGGCTGGCCGGCATTCCAGAGACCGGCAATGCCGAAGCCGATGGTATCCCCCAGCGCCGCCTGAACGTCGGGGCTGGCGGCGGTAATGCCGGAGGCCGTGCCGTCGCCGTTGAAGGTAACGCGGCGCGCATCGGGCTGATCGAGATTGGCCGCGACGCCCGAGGCCTTGAAGGTCAACTGGTCTGTGGCGAAGCTCTTGCCCTGGAAACCCGCGACATTGAGCACCGCTGACCAGTCCTCGCTTCCGGCGGCGCCGAAATCGATCTTGAGGTCGGCGCTGCCGACCTGGGTCTGGGCGCCGGGTACGGGCAGGAGCACCTTGCTACCATCGGCGCTGGCGATCTGCGCGGTCAACGCCAGTTGCCGCAGGAAGCCGTCCGGGGTGGTGCTGGCGTCGGCATTGAGCGCCAGCTGGCCGCCCGAGAGCTTGATGCCCGTCAGATCGAGGCCGCCGTCGGCCCGGATGAGGGCCCTGCCGCTCAGCACCGACTCGGCGCCGAAGAAGGGCTTGAAGGGATCGGCAAACAGGGTGGCGATGGGGCCATGCATATCCAGGCCGACATCGAAGCCTTCGGGAGCCTGGTTGATGGTCGCCGTGCCCGAGAGCACGCGCTGCCCGCCGGCATCGAAGGTGAGGTCGGTGCGCAGGTCCTTGACCGGGCCGGAGCCGGCGATGGTGAGCTTCACATCGGGACGGCCATCGATATTGAGGAGGTTGGCGATGATGCCGTCCTCGGGTTCTGCGAGCGTGATGTCGAGATCGAGGTTTTGCGTACCGGCCTGGTAGACGACCTTAGCGTTGAGCGTGCCGCCCGGACCATCGAGGCGGACGATATCGAGCGTGGTGTCGAGCGAGCCACCATCGAGGCGCAGGGCGCCCTCGAGCGAGATCTGCGAGCCCAGGCCGAAGACCTGCTGGCCGAAGGTGATCTTGGGAACCGAGATCTTGCCGATGTTGATGGCGACCGGGAATTGCGGAATGGAGAGGCCACCGGCCTCCGGCGCCGGCAGGTTGGCCTGGGTCGGGGGTGCCGAGTTGCGCAGGAAGTTTATGCTGTCGGCCGAGAGCGAATTGATCTCCAGGCGCCCGAGCAGGAGCGCGGCCTGGTTCCAGTTGATCTTGGCGTTGTTGATCTCGAGCCAGACGCCCTCGGGATCGGCAATGGTGATCTGGCCAATGGAGGCGTCCGAAGAGAGCACGCCATCGATATTTGAGATGCGGATGATGCGATCGGGCGTGGAAAGGCGATCTTCCACGAAACGCAGGAAGCCGTTCTTTTCCGCTTCCGGGTCAGGCTGGGCCTGATCTTGGGCGAAGATCGGCGCGGCGACGATGAGCGCCAGGCCGAACAGCAAAAATGCAAGCAGCCGTCTCAAAAGGCCTGTCCTATGCCGAGATAAAGTGCGTAATTCGGATCGTCGGGGCGCTTGTTGAGCGGAACCGCAAGATCGAGCCGCAGCGGCCCAAGGCCCGTATAGTAGCGCAACCCCACACCGGCGCCGAGCCGGAGCTGGGAGATATCTGGGAAGGTGTCGGCGGCCACGTAGCCACCATCGACGAAAGCGACGACGCCGATATCGTTGGTCGCGCGATAGCGGGCTTCAAGCGAGCCTTCGAGCAGGTAGCGCCCGCCAGTGGTCGTGCCGTTGGGATTGTCGACGCCGATGCTCTTGTAGCCAAAGCCGCGGACCGACCCGCCGCCGCCCGCAAAGAAGAGCTTGTCGGGAGGAATCTGGTCGAGCGAGGGGCCCACCACGAGCCCGGCCTTGAGGCGTCCGGCGAGGACGAACTTGTCGTCTTCGGCAAAGCCGAAATAGGTACGGGCTTCGGCAAAGGCCTTGGTGGCCAGGATGCCGTAGTTGAGGTCGTAGAAGGGCTCGACCTGGCCGTTGAGGTACCAGCCGCGGTGAGCGTCGGTCTTGTCGTCGCGATTATCGAAAGTGCCTCCAGCATAGGCCGAAAGGGTCGAGAAGTCGCGGGTGCCGAAATCGTCGTCGAAGCGGGCGCGCTTGTAGATGAGACCGCCTTCGAGCGTGATTTCGTCGCTCAGGTAGTGCGTCAGGCCGGTGCGGGCGGTCAGCGAGGTTTCGGTATAGGTATCATAGAAGGTGCGTTCCGCCGAGACGGAGGCGACCAGGTCGGTATCGGGGGTGAGGAACCCGGGCTTGGTGAAGGTACCGCCGAAGGCATAGTCGAACTCGGCCGTGTTGATCGGGAAGGCGATGCCCGCGATCTTGGCATCGAGCCGGATGCGCTCGGCATGGCCGAAGAGGTTGCGCTTGAGCCAGAAACCTTCAAGACCGGCACCATCGACCGTCGAGAAGGTGGCGCCGGCGCCGAAGCGATGCAGGGCCTGTTCCTGGACGATGATGTTGTAGGGAAGCAGGCCGTCGTTGCCGATGCTCTCGGCCGCCTCCAGGCGGATGGAGCGGAAGACTTCGAGCCGTGACAGGCGCCGCTGAGCGCGACTGACGGCGTCGGGCGTAACCGGTTCGCCCACCGAAAGGCCGGTCTGCTGGCGCACGAATTCGGGATCCATGCGCTCGGTGCCGGTGACGGTGATGTCGCCGAACGCGGCCTGGCGGCCCGGATCGATGGTGATGACGACGTCGAGCGAATTGGTGCGGTGGTCGGCGACGACCTTGCGTTCGCCCGCCGCGGCCTTGGCGTAGCTCAGGCGGCGCCAGGCTTCGAGCTGGGCCTGCTCGGCCCGCACGACGATGCTGCCGCGTGCCACGCCCCCCATGACGAAGCCGAGGCTTTCCGGGGTCGGCGTGCGATCGTTGGGATCGTTCGAAGGCGGCGCGCGATTGACGATCACCAGATCGCGGAAATGGAAGAGCGGGCCGGGATTGACGGCGATGTAAACGGCAACCGGCCGGGCCATCTTGGCGTCCGGCGCCACGTTGGCCGCCTCCACGCCATTGAGCTTGATGCTGACGGTGCCGCCGTAATAGCCCTGGTCGTAGAGGGCGGCGAGGATGCGCCGGTAGTCGCCGCGCGCGTTGGCTACGAGACCTGCCACGCCCGAGGCCGACTCGTTCTGGCTGGCGGCGAGGTCGGAGGCGTTGCGGATGACATTGGCCATGTCACCGTCCGCGCCGGTCGTATCGAAGGTGACCGAATAGGAGACGGGATCGGCGATGACCGCATCGGCGTCCTTTTCGCTCTGGTCCTCGAAGAGCTTGATGCCGAAAAACTCGAATCCGGAAGCCGGCGGAATCGAAGCCGCCATGACTGCCAGTGCCGATACGCACAATATGACGCGACTAAGCTGCAGAGCCCTGCTCCCTGTAGCTGCCGGGGGTAAACACTCAACCCACTCGGCCAAAAGGAGATTTTGGCCCAAACGAACCAAGATCCCGTTAACGGTCGCGCGTAGAGAACACGGAACCACCCAAGCAAGGTTAGCAGGTGGTCCCATATGCGGCTAGTTTATGGCGGCAACACTTGAATAAAAATCAAGCGGCCTTCCTGGTGCGCTCCAGATGCTCGGCCGCAAGGAAGGCGGTCTTGGCGGGGAGCGAGAGCAGTTCGGCGGCTGCCACGCGCTCGGGCGTATAGAAATGCTCCTCGTGGAGCATGTTGACGGTGCCGATCATGTCGCCGCCGATCGAGACCGGATAGTTCAGCACCGAACCGCAGCCGAGCGACCAGATGGTTTCGTGATCGGGAAACACTTCGGCGATGCCGGCAATGGTGTTGGCAACGAACGGCTTGCGCTGGGTGTGGATGGTATCGAACCAGTGGGTGCGGTTGATGGGCTTGGTGCCGGAGACGGGATAGGCCTCGGGGTCGCTGCTATAGACGCGGCCGGACCGGTCGTTGGCCCAATCGACCTTCATGACGGTGAAGAGCTTGGCGCCGACCACGACCTGGGCCAAGGCTTCGAGCGCGCGCCAGGGCGCCTCGGCATCCTGGGCGGTCGCGATGGCGGCGTCGAAATCCGCCAATGCCTTGGCGATTGCGGGATCGGTCATTTAAGTCCTCGGGGGTCGTCAGGTCTGGGAAGGAGTGGCGCTGAGCTCGATCAGTTCCCGGGAATAGGGATTGACGAGTTCGCCGCGCTTCAACTGCCCGACATCGGCGATCTCGACGACCTTGCCGTGGCGCATGACGGCCAGGCGGTCGCACAGGAACGAGACGACGGGCAGGTTGTGCGTCACCATCAGGTATGTGAGTCCCTGCTCGCGGCGCAAGCGCTTGAGCAGGTTCAGGATCTCGGCCTGCACCGAAACGTCGAGCGCCGAGGTCGGCTCATCGAGCAGCAGCAGCTTGGGTTCGAGCATGAGGGCGCGAGCGATGGCGACACGCTGGCGCTGGCCGCCCGAGAGCTGATGGGGGAAGCGGAAGCGGAACTTGCGATCGAGGCCGACGGCATCGAGCATGTCCTCGACGCGCTTGCCGTGGTCGCCGCCGACGCCATGGATGGCGAGCGGTTCGCTCAGCACCGCATCGACGGTCTTGCGCGGATGAAGGGAGCCATAGGGGTCCTGGAAGACCATCTGGCACTGGCGGGCAAAGCCACGGTCGATGCCATGGCCACGAGGCTGGCCGAAGACCGAGATGGAGCCAGTCCAGGTCCGGGCGAGCCCGGCAATGGCCTTGAGCACGGTGGTCTTGCCCGAACCGCTCTCGCCCACGAGCGCGAAGCTCTCGCCCTCGGCGACGGTGAAACCGATGCCGCGCGTGACTTTGGTCTCGCCATAGGAAACGTCGAGATTGTCGATGACGATGGCGCTCATGCTGCCCATCCGGAACGATCGAGGACGGGAAGTTCGTCGCGCGTCTCGTTGAGGCGCGGAATGGCGGCGAGGAGCCCTTGCGTATAGGGGTGCTTGGCGTTCTGCAGCTCGCCCGCCACGCATTCCTCGACAACCGAGCCGGCATACATGACCAAGATCCGGTCGCAATAGCTCGAGACGAGGTTGAGGTCGTGGCTGATGAAGATCAGCCCCATGCCTTTGCGCTTGACCAGATCGTCGATGATGTCGAGCACCTGGGCCTGGACGGAGACATCGAGCGCGGAGGTCGGCTCGTCGGCGATGAGCAGGTCCGGCTCGGGGATCAGCATCATGGCGATCATGACGCGCTGGCCCATGCCGCCGGAGACCTCATGGGGATAGAGTTTGGCGACGCGCTCGGGATCGGCGATGCGCACCGATTCGAGCATGGCATGGACGCGCTGGCGGATGTCGCCGCGCCCGAGGCGCTGGTGGGTCAGCAGGGCCTCGGCGATCTGGGCGCCGATGGTCATGACCGGGTTCAGCGAGAATTTCGGGTCCTGCATGATCATCGAAATGCGGGCGCCGCGAATGGCGCGCAGCTGCTTTTCGGACTGGCGCAGCAGGTCGACCCCGTCGAAATCGAGACGCTCGGCGGTGACGCGGCCCGGCGCGCGAATGAGCCGGAGGATCGAACGGCCGGTCATGGACTTGCCCGAGCCGCTTTCGCCCACGATGCCGAGGCGCTCGCGGCCGAGCGAAAAGGAGATACCCTTGACCACATCGACCGGCCCGCGGGCCGTGGGGAAGGTGACGCGCAGGTTGCGAACTTCGAGCAGATTGGTCACTGGCGTTCTCCGTGCTTGGGGTCGAGCACGTCGCGCAGACCGTCGCCGAGGAAGCAGAAGCCGAGGCTGACGATGACGATGGCAAAGCCCGGCATGGTGGCGACCCACCACTGATCGAGGATGAACGAGCGCCCGCGCGAGATCATGGCCCCCCATTCGGGGAGCGGGGGCTGAGCCCCCAGGCCGATGAAGCCGAGACCGGCGGCCGTCAGGATAATTCCGGCCATGTCAAGGGTGACGCGCACGATCATCGAGGAGGTGCAGAGCGGCAGGATGTGGGCGACGATGACGCGCAAGCGCGAGGCGCCCTGAAGCTCGACGGCGGAGATGAACTCGGAATTGCGGATGGTCAGCGTCTCGGCACGCGCGATGCGGGCGTAGCTGGGCCAGGTCGCTATGGCGATGGCGATGATGGCGTTCTGGATGCCCGGGCCGAGGGCGGCGACGAAGGCCAGGGCCAGGATGAGCTTGGGCATCGAGAGGAAAATGTCGGTGATGCCCATCAGGATCCTGTCGACCCAGCCGCCGAAATAGCCTGAGACGGCGCCGACCACGAGGCCGACCGGGGCGGCGAGGACCGCCACCAGCAGCACGATCACGAGGGTGATCTGCGAGCCGAAGACGACGCGGCTCCAGATATCGCGACCCAGCTCGTCCGTGCCCATCCAGTTCTCGCCCGAGGGCGGCATGAGGCGCATCGAAAGGTTCTGGGCGGTCGGGGAGTGCGTGGCGAAAAGCGGGGCGAAGACCGCCATGACGATGAGGCCGATGACGATGATCGCGCCGAGCACGGCAAGGGGGTTGCCCAGCAGCGAGCGGAAGACGCGGTAACCGCGCCCCATGCGCGCCTGCAAGCGCGAGGACGGGGAATCGTCCAGGAGCCAATCACGAGTGGAAGCCATCAGCGTGCCCTCGGGTCGAGGACGCGGTAGAGCACGTCCGAAATCTTGTTGATCGCGATGAAGACGGCGCCGATCACCAGGGTGGCGCCGAGCACCGCATTCATATCGGCATTGAGGAGCGCGGTGGTGAGGTAGTTGCCGATCCCCGGCCAGGAGAACACCGTCTCGATCATCACCGAGCCTTCGAGCAGGCCGGCGTAGGAAAGGGCCACGACCGTGATCAGGGGCACGAGAATGGGTCTGAAGGCGTGGCGCCAGATGACCAGTCGCTCGGGGACGCCCTTGACGCGCGCGGTGGTCACATATTCCTGGGCAAGCTGGTCGAGCATGAACGAGCGCGTCATGCGGGCGATGTAGGCGAGGCTGAAGAAGCCCAGGACCGATGCCGGCAGGATGAGATGCCAGACGGCATTCATGAAGATCTCGAAATCACCGGCGATGAGGCTGTCGATGAGCAGGAGCCCGGTCACCGGCTGGACGAGGCCGTCATAGAAGATATCGATGCGGCCCGGGCCGCCCACCCATTTGAGGCGGGCATAGAAGACGGCAAGGCCGACGAGGCCGAGCCAGAAGGCGGGAACCGAATAGCCCAGCAGCCCGACGACGCGGATGATCTGGTCGGCGAGCTTGCCCTGGCGGGCGGCCGCGAAGACGCCCATCGGCACGCCGAGCACGACGCCGATGATGATGCCCAGGGTCGCCATCTCCAGGGTAGCCGGGAAGACGCGCGCCAGGTCCTGGGCCACGGGCTTGCCGGTCGAGACGGACATGCCCAGGTCCCCGCTCAGGACCGAGCCGATATAGCGGATGAACTGGATGGGAAGCGGCTGGTCGAGCCCCATCTGCACGCGCGCCGCTTCATAGACGGCGCGGGGGGCGCGGTCGCCGACGACGGCGAGCACCGGATCGATCGGGATCACCCGGCCGATGAAGAAGGTGATGGCGAGCAGCCCCAGAAAGGTCAGGGCGATGGTGAGAACGAAGCCGCCAACGGCAAGAAGAAACTTCCAGAAACCGTGCGGTCGCCCGCCCCGGCCCTTGGTTTCCTCTTCGATGACGACCTCAGCTGCGGAGTCGGGTTCGAAGGCCACGCGCTACTCAGTTCCTGTGTCGGACGCCTCCTCCCACTATAGGCGAGAGGACCGGGGCTTTGCGCCCTCGTTTTCAAAAATTCCGCTTGGACTATACAAACAATTTTGCTTAGATCAAAAAAATTTTAGTGGGAGTGAAATACGGGTGTCACCCGCGGCCGGTAAATCCGCTGCAACGGCGCAGCCCAAGGTCGGGTCGCTCATCCGCGCCCGGCGCCAGCAATTGCGCATGACGCTCCAGGAGCTGTGCGACGCCGCCGGCATCTCGGTAGGCTACCTCAGCCAGGTGGAGCGTGACCATGCGACTCCCTCGCTCGGCACCCTGGCCCAGATCGCGCGCAGCCTCGATCTGGGCGTAGACTATTTCATCGCCACGCCCAGCGCCGAAGACGGCCTGACGCGCGATGCGGAACGCAACCGATTTTCGGTCGACGGCTCGTCCATCATCTACGAGCGCATCGCGGCCGACTTCACCGGCAACGTCCTCTCCTCTTTTATACTGAATGTGCCGCCCGGGTATAACTCGGAGACGGTGAGCCACGAGGGCGAGGAAATACTCTTCGTGCTCGCCGGCGAAATCTCCCTGCGGATCGACGAGCAGGACGTCACGCTCGGGGCGGGCGACAGCATGCACTTCCGCGGCAACCGCCCGCATTCGTGGACCAACGACAGCAACGAGATTGCGCGCCTCCTATGGACCGGCACCCTGCCGATGTTCCGGTCGCGCGCGGAGCGCCCGGCCCTGCGCAGTTCTAGGGCCACGGGAAAAACGAAAAAGACTACGCTTCAGAAGGAGAACACCGAATGAAACTCTTCAAGGCCGCGCTGCTCGCGGCCGTCCTGACCATGCCGATGGCATCGGTCGCGACCTACGCGGCGACTCCCGCCGACGTGCTGGTGGTGGCCCAGAACATCGACGACATCGTCTCGATCGATCCGGCGGAAGCCTATGAATTCTCGTCGGGCGAATACGTCACCCAGACCTATGACCGCTTGGTCCAGTACGATGCTCCGGACGTCAAGACCCTGGCGCCGGGCCTGGCCACCGAGTGGACCGCTGACGACGCGAACAAGACCATCACCTTCACCCTGCGTGACGGCGTGACGTTCTCGTCGGGCAACCCGCTGCGCGCCGAGGACGTGGTCTATTCGTTCAAGCGCGTAGTGATGCTCAACAAGGCTCCGGCCTTCATCCTGACCCAGCTCGGCTGGACCCCGGAGAACATCGACTCCATGGTCACCGCCGACGGCAACAAGGTCGTGGTCAAGTATGACGGCGACTTCTCGTCCGCGTTCGTGCTCAACGTGCTCGCCGCCCGCCCCGCTTCGGTGGTGGATGCGGTGACCGTGCAGGCCAACGAAAAGGACGGCGACTACGGCAATGCGTTCCTCAAGGGCGCCTCGGCCGGTTCGGGCCCGTTCATCCTCAAGGCCTTCCGCCCGGGCGAGTTGATCAACCTGGACGCCAACCCGAACTATTTCGGCGGCGCCCCGGCCATGAAGTCGGTGATCATCCGTCACGTTGCCGAAGCCGCTACCCAGCAGCTGCTGCTGGAATCGGGCGACGTCGACATGGCCAAGAACCTGACGCCGGACCAGATCTCGAGCCTTTCGGGCAAGGATAACGTCAAGGTCGAGACCTACCCGCAGGCCGCCGTGCACTTCCTCTCCTTCAACCAGAAGGACGAAGCGCTGACCAACCCGGCGATCTGGGAAGCGGCTCGCTACCTCGTCGACTACAAGGGCATGACGGACTCGTTCCTGAAGGGCCAGATGGAAATCCACCAGGCCTTCTGGCCGAAGGGCTTCCCCGGCTCGCTCGATGACACGCCCTACAGCTACGATGTCGAAAAGGCCAAGCAGATCCTGGCCGATGGCGGCGTCAAGACTCCGATGACCGTCACGCTCGACGTCATCAACTCGACCCCGTTCACCGACATGGCGCAGTCGCTGCAGGCTTCGTTCGCCGAGGCCGGCATCAACTTCGAGATCATCCCGGGCACCGGCTCGCAGGT
>Ga0182743_1000643_pt1 | contig 40701 bp, 40 predicted proteins | sample eDN3rd30CKraftOP_FD_128522 | JGI IMG/M metagenome (GOLD analysis project Ga0182743, IMG submission 128522) | Enriched Organic Plus compost microbial communities from Emeryville, California, USA - eDNA 3rd pass 30_C Kraft OP (version 2) (version 2) ... | reverse complement strand
TGGCCGCTGGACTGGCGGTGTCAGCCCATGGAGAAGCTGTAAGTCCTGTGTGCATGTAAGTGCGCATCGGCTGGTTTCAGTGAAGTGGGAATCCCCGCCGTTCATGGCGGGGAGGATGTCAAGTTGTCCCTGCCCTACGTGCGCGTGCCTTGGCCAGGGCTGCGGCAACGATGCTGGCTTTGTCAGGCATCTGTCTGGCCTGGGCAGGCGTGTCGATCTCTGCTTTCCGTTTCTTTCGCCTTGCCTGGGTTTGCTGATAACGCTGCCGTGCCAGGTTGGCCCTTTGTGTGTCCCAGTTTCCTAGTGCAGGGTCGGCAGCTACCATGCTGATGCAGTCAACAGGGCAGGGAGCAACGCAAAGGTCACAGCCGGTACACCAGTCTGGCAGAACCGTATGCATGCGCTTGTTGGCCCCAAGGATTGCATCGACCGGACAGGCCTTGATGCAGAGTGTGCATCCGATGCAATGTTCCGGATCGATCACGGCCACCATCAGCGGGCCTGGTTGACCACAGGACGGATCGATGGGTTTGGCGGGTCTGCCCAGCAGGCTGGACAATGCCTGGACACCCTTATCCCCGCCAGGTGGGCAGCGGTTGATGTCAGCCTCGCCACAGGCCAGCGCCTTGGCATAGGGCAGGCAGCCATCGAAGCCGCACTTTGTACATTGGGTCTGAGGCAGGATGGCATCGATCTTGAGAACCAGATCTTCGTCAAGCATTGCAGCGGCCATGATTGCTACCAGTAGTTTTCTACGGCCAGGTTGCCGAGGTTGCCACGTCTGCCTGCTGCAAAGCCCTGAGCCTGAAGCATTTTGCGCATTTCGGTCACCATTTCCGGGTTGCCGCACAGCATGACACGGCTGTCTTCAGGGTTCAATCGATGTCCAGCTTCAGTTTCCAGGCTGCCATTGGTCAGTGCGGTGGTGATGCGTGATGGCGCGACTTTCCAGGCTGATCCGGGCCAGGGTTCCCTGGAAGTCGCTGGAATATAGACTAGGCGCCTTGTTCCCTGCTGGTTTTTCTGCTGCGCGATTTCTTCGATCAGTTGCCGGTATGCCAGTTCGTCGCGGGTGCGCACTCCATGTACCAGTACCACATGACCAAACCTGTCCCATGTTTGTGGATCCCTGATCATCGGCAAATAGGCCGACAGGCCAGTGCCGGTAGCGATCAGCCACAGTACCTTGGCATCGGCAAATCGATCCAGGGTCAGGAATCCAAACGGCTGGTTCTCGATCCAGATGCTGTCACCTGGTTTGAGCGATGCCAGCTTGGGGCTGAACTGGCCATCTGGCACCGTGGTACTTAGGAACTCCAACTCATTGTCGTTCGGATGGGAGACCATGGAATACGCTCTCCAGATATCCGGCTCGGTGACTTCGGTTGAAGAACACAGTCCCAGCCTGGCGAATTGTCCAGGCACAAAATTGAAGCCTGGATGCCTTGTGGTGCGGATGGAACAAAGTCCCGGTGCATCCCACGTGCGAACTTCCAGAACAGTCTGGCGCGAATATTTGCTGTTTGAGACAGTATCAGTGGTCAAATCTCAGTCCTCGATCAGCGCTCCAGGTACTGGAGCTTGCCGGGTTTGCCATTCCACTCATCGGCGTCTGGCAATGGATCCTTGGATCGGGTGATGGTCTTGAATACGGGGCTCAGCTCTGCATTCAAGGCAATGAAGTGTACCTGGTCTGCAGGCACATCCTCCTCGGCGAAGATGGCATTGGCAGGGCACTCAGGAATACAGACTGCACAGTCAATGCACTCGTCAGGATCGATGACAAGGAAGTTAGGGCCTTCCTTGAAGCAGTCCACAGGGCAGACGTCCACACAATCTGTGAATTTGCACTTGATGCAGTTCTCTGTAACAACGTGGGTCATATTAATGTCTGGTAGGGGATGGCTGTTGCAGCAGTCATCGGTTTTCTTATAAAAGTCCGTTCACATTGGCACGAACCTGCCCGTAGGCCAAAAATCGGCCTTTTTTACTGGTCGGACAACGCAGCCGGCCATTCCAATATTGTCCGGTCATGAGTTGTCCAGACGAAATGGCGGGTGAGAACATGCCGGAAGAGACATCCTGAAAGCATGCTGGTGCCTGCAAGCGTTTGAACAGCATGTACTTTGCCAGCAATTTTAACGGATTGCCGATGCGATCTGGGCTATTACCCTGATGACACAGTGCTGTGTTAACTTCGAGCAGTTATATAGCGTGTGCAGGCGCCATTTGCGCCGGTTTTCCAGTGCAGAATACCGATAACCATGATGATCAGTTCTTTGCTTGACACAGACCTCTACAAGTTCACGATGATGCAGGTGGTGCTTCACCACTTTCCTGCGGCACAGGTGCAGTATCGCTTCTGGTGTCGTACACCCGGTGTGGACTTTGCTCCGTTGATTGATGAAATCAACCAGGAAATCGATGCCTTGTGCGAATTGCGCTTTACCGAGCAAGAACTCGACTACATGCGCAGCCTCAGATTCATCAAGAGTGACTTTGTGGACTTCCTGGGGCTGTTTCACTTGCCGAGAAAGGCCATCAGTGTTGGCCCGGGAGAAAACCCTGGTGAGCTTTCGATCGTCGTGCAAGGACCGTGGTTGCATACCATTCTGTTCGAGATTCCTGTGCTGGCCATCGTGAATGAGGTTTACTTTCGCCGCAAGTATCCGGAGCCGGATTTCGAGGCGGGGCGCAAGCGCCTTCAGGAGAAAATCAGGTTGGTACGCCAAGCCACGGATCTTGCGAGCTTCAGGGTTGCGGAATATGGCACTCGCAGAAGGTTCTCCCGGCAATGGCATGATGAAGTGCTGCAGACATTGAAGCGTGAACTTCCTGAGATGCTGGCCGGTACCAGCAATGTGCATATGGCGATGCGCCACGGACTGCTTCCGATGGGTACCATGGGCCATGAGTACTTGCAGGCATGCCAGGCGCTTGGCCCGAGGGTGCGCGACTCGCAGGTGTTTGCCTTGGAGACTTGGGCCAAGGAATACCGTGGCGACCTTGGTATTGCATTGTCTGACGTCTATGGGCTTGATGTGTTCCTTAAAGACTTCGACATGTACTTCTGCAAACTCTTTGATGGGGCGCGCCACGATTCTGGGGATCCGATAGAGTGGGGCGAACGCATGATTGCGCATTACATCAAGAACCGGGTAGATCCGAAGACCAAGACGCTGGTGTTTTCAGATGCGCTGGACATTCCGCGTGCTCTGGATATCGCAAGGCACTTCGATGGAAGGGTGAAGGTGTCATTCGGGATCGGCACGAACTTGACCAACGACCTGGGCTATGAACCGTTGCAGATTGTTCTGAAGATGACACGTTGCAACGGTCAACCAGTGGCCAAGATTTCGGATGAACCGGCCAAGACCATGTGCGATGATCCGGCGTACCTGGATTACTTGCGGCATGTCTTTGAATTGCCCGGTTCCTGAGAGAGATTTTTGCCAAGCGGTGGGCTGTGTTTGCGCTATTCTATTGATAGTCGACAAAGTGACTTTTTCAAGGAAAAAACATGCAGTCCATACAGCGTATCAACGTCCAGAAGCGTCTTTCTGACGTAGCCGTATATAACGGCGTGGCTTATCTTGCCGGCCAGGTGCCCGAAGATCCAACCCTGGACATGACAGGCCAGACCGAACAGGTACTTGCCATCATCGACAAATTGCTTGAGTCGGTCGGCAGCCACAAGTCCCGTATCCTGATGGCCCAGGTTTTTATTGCCAACATGGCGGAGTTCGCTGACATGAACAAGGCCTGGGATGCCTGGGTCGCTGAAGGCAACGCCCCACCAAGGGCAACCATTGAAGCAAGGCTGGCCAACCCCAACTATAAGGTTGAGATCGTTGTGACTGCAGCCGTTTGATGGACTTGCAGCCAGAATACTGGTTCTTGTGATGGAATCATCATGACTGTCCCGGAGCTCTCCCATTGGCCAGATGCAGAGCTGATGTCGGCATGGGTTGACGGACTGCCAGAGGAGGCACGTCCGGCGATGGAGCGTGCCTGCCAGTGGGTCCGGGACCATTATGTACCAGGGGAAACGGTTGGCACAGAGCCCCTGATCGATCACAGTGCAGAGCTGGTCAGGCTACTGTCGAGCCTGAACTCGGACCTTGAGACGCGCATCGCAGCGCTTTTGCTGTGCCTGCCAGAGTTCCGTGGCAACGGGATCGACCCCGTCCAGAAGGAATTCGGGACAGATGTCGCAAAACTTCTGCAAGGCACCCATGCTCTGCTCAGGCTGGGTGAAGTCGCCAGGGAAATCAACCAGAACAAACCTCAGGATCAGGTTGACCAGCAGGAAATGCTGCGCAAGATGCTGCTGGCCATGGCTGCGGACTTGCGCATTGTCCTGATAAGACTCGGTTCCAGGTTGCAGACATTGCGCTGGCACGCACGCACCAAGATTCCGTGTCTGCCTATTCTTGCCAAAGAGACGCTGGACCTTTATGCACCGCTGGCCAACAGGCTTGGTATCTGGCAGATCAAATGGGAGATGGAGGACCTGGCCTTTCGTTTCCTTGAGCCAGACAAGTACAAGGAAATAGCCCGTTCGCTTGAAGAAAAGCGCACGGAACGGGAATTGCAGATCCGTCAGACGATCGACAAACTCAAACAACTGGTTGCGGATGCCGGGATCCAGGCCACTATCTCCGGCCGGCCAAAGCACATTTACAGCATCTGGAACAAGATGCGCAACAAGTCAATCGACTTTAACCAGCTCTATGACTTGAGGGCGTTGCGAGTCATTGTCGACGATGAGCGGACCTGCTATACGGTATTGGGTCTGGTCCACGAATACTGGACTCCGGTGCCAGAAGAGTTCGATGACTATATTGCCCGCCCCAAGCCCAATGGCTACCGTTCCTTGCATACGGTGGTCAGGGATGAGCAGGGCAGGGCTTTTGAAATACAGATCCGTACCAAGGCCATGCATGAATTTGCCGAGCATGGCATGGCAGCACACTGGCGCTATAAGGAAGCTGGGCCCAAGGGTGGCCAGGTGGCGGCATCCGATGTCTATTCAAGGCAGTTGGCGTGGATGCGTCAGTTGCTGGAATGGCGAAACGAAGCAGGTGCTGGCAAGAACGGGCCGGCACGGCTAGATGCGGTCTCAGACCGAATCTATGTGCTCTCACCCCAGGCGAGGGTGGTGGAATTGCCCAGGGGGGCGACACCGGTTGATTTTGCGTACTACCTGCACACAGACCTTGGTCACCGCTGCCGTGGTGCCAAGGTCGATGGACAGATGGTGCCTTTGAATACAAAGCTTGAGACAGGACAGACTGTCGAAATCATCACGACCAAGGCAGGTGGCCCATCCAGGGACTGGCTCAATCCGCAACTGGGCTACTTGGCCAGCAGCAGGGCGCGTGCCAAGGTGCGGGCCTGGTTCAATGCGGTTGAACTCCAGCAACGCATTGTTCAGGGTCACGCGCTAGTGGACAAGGAGCTTCAGCGGCTGGGCAAGACATCGGTCAACCAGGAACAGTTGGCGCAACAGCTGGGCTTTGACAGAGCGGACGACCTTTATGTCGCTGTGGCCAAGGATGATTTCAGCCTGAGGGCACTGGATGCCATTTTCAATCCACAGCCGGTGGCTGAGCCAACTGATGAGAGTCTGATCAGGCAGCATGGCAAGCAGGATTCTGGCGCGGCAGACAGTTCTGGCATCCTGGTGCAGGGGGTCGGGTCGTTGCTGACGCAACTGGCCCGCTGTTGCCGGCCGGCGCCACCGGATGAAATCGGCGGCTTTGTCACGCGCGGCAGGGGGGTTTCGGTGCACCGCATAGGATGCAGCAGTTTCCTGCAGTTGAGTCGCAGGCATCCGGAGCGTGTCATCGACGTGTCATGGAGCGATGTGCGTGATGTCCTGTACCCAGTCGATATTGTTGTCAGGGCACAGGACAGGCCAGCGCTCTTGCGCGACCTGTCAGAGACCTTTGCCAGACTGCGGCTGAATGTGGTGGGTGTCAATACCTTCAGCAAGGGATCGCTTGCGCACATGCAGTTCACGGTGCAGGTCCCTGATGGCGAGAGCTTGACCAAGGCATTGCAAGCCTTGGCAGAGGTGCCGAGCGTCGTACATGTGGCCAGACGCTAGGATTGTTGCAGTAATACCCATGTCGGCTTCTGTTGGCATGGGTGGCCTCGGGCACAGGATTGCCCATAAACAGGATTTTGCTGGATTGGCTGGTAAAATCGGCTTTTTAGTCTGCCGGCATGGAGGCAGTTGCCTTGAAACCTTATGATTTTCCAGATGCCAGGGGACACTTTGGTCCTTATGGCGGCATTTTCGTAGCGGAAACGCTGATGCATGCGCTTTCCGAGTTACAGCAAGCTTACGACAGGTATCGTGAAGACCCTGAGTTCCTGGCCGAGTTCCACAGCGAGCTCAAGCACTTCGTCGGGCGTCCTACTCCGGTCTACCATGCCAGGCGCTGGTCTGAAGAGCTCGGTGGTGCACAAATCTGGTTCAAGCGTGAGGATCTTAACCATACCGGTGCCCACAAGATCAACAACAGCCTCGGGCAGGCGCTCTTGGCCAAACGCATGGGCAAGAAACGCATCATCGCCGAGACCGGAGCAGGCCAGCACGGTGTCGCGACGGCGACGGTTTGTGCCCGTTACGGCATGGAGTGTGTGGTCTACATGGGAAGCGAGGACGTCAAACGTCAGGCCCCCAATGTATACCGGATGAAACTGCTGGGTGCTCAGGTGGTCCCGGTCGAGTCTGGTTCCAAGACGCTCAAGGATGCTCTGAACGAGGCTCTGCGTGACTGGGTGACCAATGTCGACAGCACGTTCTACATCATTGGTACGGTGGCCGGACCTCATCCGTATCCTTTGCTGGTCAGGAATTTTCAGTCCATTATTGGCCAGGAAGCTGTGGAGCAGATGCCGGAATTCGCGGGTAGGCAGCCGGACTACGTCGTTGCCTGTGTGGGTGGTGGCTCGAATGCCATGGGCATTTTCTATCCCTATATCCAACATGACGAGGTCAAGCTGGTCGGTGTTGAGGCTGCAGGCCACGGGCTTGCTTCAGGTCAGCATGCCGCATCAATCAACGCCGGACACGTCGGTGTACTGCACGGCAACCGGACATACGTGATCCAGGACGAGCAGGGACAGGTCATCGAGACCCATTCGATCTCTGCAGGCCTGGACTATCCTGGCGTGGGTCCGGAGCATGCCTGGTTGCATGACACTGGACGGGCTGAGTATGTTGTCATTACGGATGATGAGGCGATCCAGGCCTTCCATGATTGCTGCAGGATCGAGGGCATCATCCCGGCACTGGAAAGTTCCCATGCCTTGGCACATGCAGCCAAGCTGGCAAAGACATTGCCGAAGGACCGCATTGTCCTGGTTAACCTGTCGGGCCGTGGTGACAAGGACATCAATACCATCGCCCAACGTTCCGGTATCGTGATCTGAGAGGCTTTGCGGTGACAATTCAGAGAATTTCTTCAGCTTTTGACAAGGTACGTGCCCAAGGGCGTGCTGCCTTGATTCCATATATTACGGCGGGCAACCCTTTGCCTGAATCAACCGTCAAGCTTATGCATGCGTTGGTCGAAGCGGGTTCGGATGTGATCGAGCTTGGGGTGCCGTTTTCAGATCCGATGGCAGACGGTCCCGTCATCCAGAAGGCCGCCGAGCGTGCTATTGCTCAGGGCGTAGGCCTGAAGCAGGTATTGCAGATGGTTGCCGAGTTTCGCAAGGATGACCAGCAGACACCGGTCGTCCTGATGGGCTACGCAAATCCGATAGAGCGCATTGGACAGCAGGCTTTTGTGGATCAGGCCAGTGCTGCTGGTGTAGACGGTGTCCTGGTGGTAGATTATCCTCCCGAAGAGTCTGAAGAATTCAGTCTCATGCTTGACAAAGCGCAAATTGCACCGATTTTCCTGCTTGCGCCGACCTCAACCGAGGACAGGGTCAAGGCGATCGGACAGTGTGCCCGTGGCTACGTCTACTATGTTTCGCTCAGGGGTGTGACTGGAGCATCTCACATTGACACCGAGGATGTGGCTCGACAGGTACAACGGATTCGTCAGCATGTTTCCATTCCGGTTGGCGTGGGCTTTGGCATCAGTGATGAGAAGAGTGCCGCCAGTGTGGCCAGGGTGGCTGATGCTGTGGTGATCGGCAGCAAGCTGATTTCCGTCATGAATCAGGCTTGCGAAGGACTTGAGCCATCAATGCAAACCGAAGCAGCGGTCAACGCCGGTCGCCAGTGGATGTCTTCGATCAGGCATGCCATTGAACAGGCAGGTAAACCGGGCATGGAGAAGTCAAAATGAGTTGGTTGGACAAGATTCTTCCCCCGCGCATCAACAAGAATACCGAAGGGAAAAAATCGGATTCGTCCAGCAAGCGAGTTCCTGAAGGACTGTGGGTTAAATGCCCGTCTTGTGAAACGGTTCTGTACAAGGAAGATCTGGTTGCAAACTTGCATGTTTGCCCCAAGTGCTCGCATCATTTGCGCATGAAGGCCCGTGACCGTATTGCCTCATTGCTGGATCCCGAGGGCCGTGTCGAGATTGGACAGAACACCAGGTCGGTGGATCCGTTGAAGTTCAAGGACTCCAAGAAATATCCAGACCGCTTGCAGGATGCGATCAAACAGACAGGTGAGACCGAGGCATTGATCACAGTCAGTGGTTCAATCCATGGCATTGCTTGTGTGCTGTCGGTTTTTGAGTTTGATTTTCTCGGCGGGTCGATGGGTTCCGTTGTTGGCGAGCGATTTGCACGGGGTGTCCAGCATGCCATTGCGCAGCATACGCCGTTCATCTGTGTGACCGCATCGGGTGGCGCGAGGATGCAGGAAAGCTTGTTCTCCTTGTTCCAGATGGCAAAGACCAACGCAGCATTGTCTGAGCTTGCCAAGAAAGGACTGCCTTATATCAGCGTGTTGACCGACCCTACCATGGGTGGTGTATCGGCAAGCTTTGCATTTGTCGGTGATGTCGTCATCGCGGAACCAAAGGCGTTGATCGGTTTTGCAGGTCCAAGGGTAATCGAGCAGACTGTGCGTGAAAAATTGCCGGAAGGCTTTCAACGTGCCGAGTTCCTGCTTCAGAAAGGGGCTGTGGACATGGTGGTTGATCGGCGCAAACTCAGGGCAGAGCTTGCAAGCCTCATGGGCCTGATGATGAATCAGACCGTGGAAATCACCTCATGATGCCAGTGCAGTGAGCCGAGTTCGGCGCACTGCATTGCCGAGCCAGTGTGATAGGTTCTGTAGTTTCTCATTCTCATGAAAAAGCCTGAATCCTCTCTTTAAAGGATCAGGCTTTTTTTCATGTTTGAACAAAAATCCTCTGCGGGTTTGCCGCACGGATCGAACCTTGGTTTTCGGGCTCGGGAAACCAGCCAGAAGCATTGCGCTCAGTGAGACAGGGACTTCTGTGCCTGTGTCCCACTGAGGCTAAAGGCCACACTTTCTTGACATCAGCCCCGCCCTCAAACGGCGGGGCTTGTCGCGCACGAATCAGGAAGCCTTGCGTGTTTCAACCTGGACCAGGTTGGCTGATTGTGCGGGCAGCGCTACGATCTTGGGCTCACGTCCGAGCCGAATCGGCTGGGCCAGTTCGAGAGCTTTGGACTGTGCCAAGGCGACTTTTTCAGGGTCGCTTTCAACCCAGATCAGTCCGGCTTGCTGAACTATCTGGTGCAGCACTTGCCTTGAGGCGCCCAACTCGCTAACAGGCGCTGGCTGCTGCGCAACCTTGATTTCAGATTGCGCGGCAATCACGGCCACTGAGGGCTCTTCTGCGGCTTGCTGTGGCGTACTGGGCTCGCCTGTGCTTTGGACAGTCTGATCGACTGCGGGCACTTCAACAGATTGAGTGACTTCTGTGACGACAGAGGGGGCGGCAGGAACGGCTTCTTGAACGAGTGGCTGTTCCTCTGGTTGAGCTGGAACTGCGATTTGTTGCTCAACGCTTTCTTCAATTGCAGGCTCTGGCAGAGATGCAACTGCTGGCTGCGAATCAATATGGGGTTCAGCAACTGGTGTTTCAGCTTCTTCAGGCTGGGTTGCTACAACGGGTACAGATTCGTCAGTAATTTCAGCGTGAGCAGGTTCAGGAGTCGGATCTTGAACCGTTTGTGATGAAAGTTCGCTGGCAGCGGCTTCTGTGACTACGGGAACAACAGTTTCAACCACTGTAGTTTCAACAGCGGCAACGACAGGCGCTTCTTCTGGAACAGGCTGCACTTCTACCGGCGCTGTTTCCGCTTGAGTCTGGATTGCGACGAGGGTTTCCTGTGCAGCAGCGATCTCACCTGGCAGGCCGACGACGTCATCCTGATCAGCAGTGACTTGATCTGAAGCTGTACCGGCTTCCATGGCCATGGCTTCACCACCGCGCCTTGAACGGCGTGAACGACGGCTCCTGCGCTTGGGTTTGTCTGCGGACAGAGTGTCATCGACCAACATCTGATCTTGCTGTTCAGTCTGAGCAGCATCTTCAACAATGGCATCAGCCTCGGCCACAACGAGATTCTGGGACTCAAACGGCTCTGCAATGTTTTGTGGAACCACTGTTTCCTGAACTTGCGCAGCACCAAGCGGCTTGTTGCGATTGCGATTGCGTCTGCGGCGACTGCGGCCGACTTCTTGAGCCAACTCCTCTGAGACCTCGGAGACGGTAACGGTTGGGGCGGCAACAGGTACTGCTTGGACTGGTGGTTCAGCCAAGACGGGCTTGTCCACTGGTTTTGGACGCTGCTGATTTCTTCGGTTGCGATGGTTGCCGTTGCCTTGAGCAGCTTCTGATGCTGGCGCAGCATGACGCTTGTGGTTCGGACGGGTGCGCGACCTTTGTGCGTTGCTTGCTGCTGTGGTTTCTTTCTCTTGAGTTTCTGTGGAAGATCCGGTCAGCCAAGCAAAGAAACGCGACAAAATCCCTGGCTTGCGAGGCTGCTCGGACTGCTGTGCGTGGGCGCTTTCTTTGCCAGGGACATGTGGAGGCGCAGGCTGGGACGGGGTGATGGCCTTGACCAGTGCTTCTGGTTTTGGCTTGACCTCATGTTCCTTGGGGGTCCAGACCTGCTCGGTTGGTGGCGCCTGTACCAGGTTGAAACTGGATGTGAAATCTTCCAGGCGTGGGTCATCGTGCTTGATGCGCTCGATGATGTGGTGCGGTGTCTCAAGGTGCTTGTTCGGGATGAGGATCAGATTAACCTTGAGACGAGTCTCGATCTTGGTGATGTCACTGCGCTTTTCGTTCAGGAGGTATGTGGCGACTTCAACAGGAACCTGGGCATAAATTGCCGCAGTGTTTTCCTTCATGGCCTCTTCCTGCAGCAGGCGCAGCACATGCAGTGCGCTGGATTCGGCGTCGCGGATGACACCCGTGCCGTTGCAACGTGGGCAGGTGATGTGGGAGCCTTCGCTCAGGGCTGGACGCAGCCTCTGGCGGGACAGTTCCATCAGGCCAAAGCGGGAAATCTTGCCCATCTGCACACGGGCTCGGTCAACATAGAGTGCTTCGCGCAGGCGTTGTTCGACAGCACGCTGGTTCTTGCTGTCCTCCATGTCGATGAAGTCAATGACGATCAGACCACCCAGGTCGCGCAACCTTAGTTGGCGTGCGGCTTCTTCAGCAGCCTCGAGATTGGTGCGAAGCGCGGTTTCTTCAATGTCAGCGCCACGGGTAGAGCGCGCCGAGTTGACATCAATCGCAACCAGGGCTTCTGTGTGATCGATGACGATGGACCCACCGGATGGAAGGTTGACGTGGCGCGAGTAAGCGGTTTCGATCTGGTGTTCGATCTGGAATCGCGAGAAAAGCGGCACATCGTCGCGATAGCGTTTGACCCTGTGCACGTTGTCAGGCATGACTACGCTCATGAATGCCATAGCCTGATCGGCAATCTCGTCCGTATCGATGAGGATCTCACCAATGTCAGGTGAGAAATAGTCACGGATGGCACGGATCACCAGGCTGGATTCCAGGTAGATCAGGATCGGTGCTTTGTTTGATTTTGCTGCACTGTCAATCGCGTTCCAAAGTTGCAGCAGGTAGGACAGGTCCCATTGCAGTTCCTCGACCGAACGGCCGATACCTGCGGTACGGGCGATGATGCTCATGCCCTGAGGGACGTCGAGTTTGTCCATGGTCTCGCGCAGTTCCTGGCGATCTTCGCCTTCGACACGGCGCGACACACCACCACCACGGGGGTTGTTTGGCATCAGGACAAGGTAACGGCCTGCCAGGGAGATGAATGTTGTCAGGGCTGCGCCCTTGTTTCCACGTTCTTCTTTCTCGACCTGGACGATCAGTTCCTGGCCTTCGCTTAGCGCATCCTGGATCCGAGCAGTCCTGACATCGACACCTTCCTTGAAATACGACTTGGCAACTTCCTTGAATGGAAGGAAACCATGCCTGTCTTCACCATAGTTGACAAAGCATGCTTCAAGTCCTGGTTCGATCCTGGTGATGACACCTTTGTAGATATTTCCCTTGCGTTGTTCCTTGCCTGCAGTTTCTATATCTAGATCGATGAGCTTTTGCCCATCTACGATTGCAACGCGCAGTTCTTCCTGGTGCGTTGCATTAAATAACATGCGTTTCATTCAATATTCTCCATCAGGTTGACGCGACGTCAGCGCCGCGCAGCCTCGGAGACCGATGGTTCAATCAGCGAAACGCAACCACGCCCTTCTGCCATGCGCAAAAGGGCGTGGTTTATCTGCAAGTGATAAGACTCCCTGTTTCCATGAGGGGCCTATTTCATACGGTCGGTCAGATTTCAGTAGGCGAGTCAAAGCTATATAAATTTGCATTCAAAGCCCCAGACGACAACTACATCAGCCTGGTAGCGGAAAATCATCGACAGTAGTTATTCTTGCGAAACGTTTCGTTCTTGCCGTGCTGAGTTCTTCGAGTTCAGCTTTCGGTCACCTGGGATCTGGCGCGGCTGACGGTACAATGGCTGTCAGGACGGAGCAGCAGCGGAAGTTTTTGTGTGCTGATCTCAACGTCGAACGCATTCCAGACCTTTTGAGGCTGTTCGGATTATATGCCTGTTTTAGATAAGCGCAAAGAAACTGCTGTTTCAGATAAGAAAACTCTCGCAGTGCGTCTGGTGGAAATAACCCAGGCGCATGAAGGACAGCGTCTTGATAACTTCCTGATCAGACTTTGCAAGGGCGTGCCCAAGAGCCACCTGTACAAGGCTGTGCGCTCAGGATCCGTGAGGGTGAACCGCTCAAGGACAGCGGTGGACTACAGGCTACAGGTTGGTGATGTGGTGAGAGTCCCTCCCTTTCGCATGCCCGAGCAGGACAAGCGCACAGTACCTGGCAGGGAGTTCCCGGTTGTGTTTGAGGATGAAGCCTTGCTGGTCGTTGACAAGCCTGCTGGCGTGGCAGTCCATGGTGGTAGCGGCGTGTCGTTTGGAGTCATCGAGTCGCTCAGGGCCGCAAGGCCTGGCCAGGAGTTTCTTGAGCTTGTGCACAGGCTTGACCGCGAGACTTCCGGATTGCTGGTGCTGGCCAAGCATCGCAAGGCCTTGCTGAGGATGCATGAGATGATCCGTGATGGCAAGGTCCGCAAGCATTACCTGGCATTGGTGCAAGGTAGGTTTCCCAATGATCGGCAGCATATCCGTGACAGGCTGACCAAGTGGACCACTGCCTCGGGTGAGCGCAGGGTGCGTGTCGACGCTGATGGTCAGATGGCACATACGATCGTGACGTGTTTGAAACGATTTCCTCATTATTCTCTTGTGGATGCACAATTGATGACGGGCCGCACGCATCAGATCAGGGTACACCTTGCTGCGCATGGTCATCCGATTGTTGGTGATGACAAGTATGGCGACGACGATGTGGCCAAACTGTTTGCGCAGTCGGGCTTTAAGCGGATGTTCCTGCATGCTGCGCGCCTGGAGTTTGTACATCCGATGAGCGGGCAGCCGTTGGTACTGAGTGCGCCATTGCCGGATGCTTGTGAGAAAGCTTTGTTGATTGCGGAGAGACTATGAGTCGTTATCAGATGATCGTCTTTGACTGGGATGGCACCTTGATGGATTCGACTCGCGATATCACCAGGGCAATCCAGGCAGCCAGTGCCGATCTTGGCTTGCCTGTGCCGGACGATGAGAGGGCGAGTTGGGTTATCGGATTGTCGCTGCAACAGGCGCTAGATCATGCGGTACCAGGATTGAGTGACCGTGACAGGGCAAAGTTCCTGGAGCGCTATCGGTATCATTATCTGCGCCGTGATACGGAACTTCAGCTCTTCGAGGGAGTCGAAGAATTATTGGACTCTTTGGCTTGCCGAGGGGTATTGCTTGCTGTCGCAACGGGCAAAAGCAGGCTTGGATTGAACCGTGCTTTGCAAGGCAGTCCGATTGCCTCTTATTTTTCGGCAACACGCTGCGCGGATGAAACGTTCAGCAAGCCCCATCCGGCCATGTTGCTGGAATTGATGGATGAGTTGTATGTCGAGCCAGAAAAGGTGCTGATGGTCGGGGATACTTCCCATGACTTGAATATGGCAGCCAATGCCAAGGTTCATGGGTTGGGGGTCACCTATGGTGCCCATTCCGTGGATGAGCTCAAGCGCCACCCTCATGAAGCGCTGGCCGATGACATCGCAACCTTGCAGGACTGGCTGATCCAGAGAGTCTGAATAGTGCGTTCAGACGGGAGACCACAATGGCAGTTTACCGATATAACCAGCCGCACGCTTCAGAAATAACGCCTGAAGATGTCTGGTTGCGACGCCGCCAGATCATCAAAGCGGCCATAGGTGCCGGATTGATTGGCTCAGGTCTGGATGCTCTGGCTGCAGGTGAAAAGAAGCACAAAGTTCGCGAGCTTGCCCCCCCGCCTGCCAAGGTGAACCGGGACTACATGGTGATGCGCACGCCGACACCGGAAGTGGATGCGACCACTTACAACAACTTTTATGAATTCGGGTTGGACAAGTCCGATCCCTCCCGCTACGCAGGTGCCATGAAGGTCGAACCCTGGAGTGTCCGTGTCGAGGGAGAGGTGCTGCGGCCCACGACATTCACCCTAGAGGACTTGCTCAAGCTCTCTCCGATGCAGGAGAGAATTTATCGGCTGCGCTGCGTTGAAGGGTGGTCCATGGTCATACCTTGGATTGGCTATCCATTGGCAGACCTGCTCAAGCAAGTCGATCCCACAGGAAACGCCAAGTACGTGGAATTCATCTCGGTGGTTCAGCCCAAGGCCATGCCGGGACTCAAGACCAAGGTCCTGAAGTGGCCTTATCGGGAAGCATTGCGCATCGATGAAGCCATGCATCCACTGACCTTGCTGACGTTTGGCATGTATGGAAAGGTACTGCCGAACCAGAATGGCGCACCGGTCAGACTGGTTGTGCCATGGAAGTATGGCTTCAAGTCTGCCAAGTCCATTGTCAAGATCCGCTTGACTGAGAAGCAGCCCGTGCCAAGCTGGGTTGAAGTGGCGCCAGAGGAGTATGGCTTCTACGCCAATGTGAACCCCAATGTCAGCCATCCGCGTTGGAGTCAGGCTACTGAGCGCCGGATAGGAGAGGGTGGCGTATTCTCGCCGCGCTTTAAGACGCTCATGTTCAATGGCTATGCGGACGAGGTGGCCAGCCTTTATGAAGGCATGGACCTGTCTAAATACTACTGATTACTACTGATCGGTCTGTCTTCAATATCGACCTCTAATCGATCAACTTGCTGCCTGAGTGAAGGATCAGCCATGGTATGGGATTACCAGCAGGTAGACAGGGCCAAGCCTTGGGTGGTGCTGGTTTGCCTTTATCCTCTGTTGCGCTGGATCTTCCTGGGTTTCACGGATGGCCTCAGTGCCAATCCGGCAGAGTTCCTGACGCGATCAAGCGGTACCTGGACACTCGTGGGGTTGCTGGTTGTTTTGTTGATCACACCACTGAAGACGATGTTCAAGTTTCCTGCGCTGGTCAGGTTGCGTAGGTTGATCGGGTTGATGACCTTCTTTTATGCCTTTCTGCACATGTTGGCCTGGGCTTGGTGGGAACATTCGCTGGTGATTAAAGATATGGCCAGGGATGTTGTCGTGCGGCCTTTTGTGACAGTCGGAGTGATCGCATTCGTGCCGATGACCCTCATGGCACTGACGTCAAACCAGTTCGCTATAAGAATTTTAAGGAGGCACTGGAAGACGTTGCACAGGGTGGTTTACCTGGTCGTGGTTGCGGCCATCGTCCATTACTGGTTACACAAATCTGGCAAGAATGATTTCTTCCAGGTCTGGATCTATGGCCTGGTCGCAGCCGCACTTCTGGGTTGGCGGCTGGTGGCATTTATTCGGCGCAAGGCCTCGGGCGTTCAGGCGTGAAACAGGAACAGGGTGGGCCAGCGCGAAAGGTCCGGGACCTGGCGCTTTTTCCAGCCGTTGATCGTATCAGTGCAGATCCATTGCTGGCTACCTGTCAGGTTGCTGGCAACGCACAGGCGGGTTTGTGGCCTGAGGGTCGAGATCAGTGTTTCGAGCATGGCCTGGTTCCGATAGGGAGTTTCGATCAGGATCTGGGTTTGGTCGTGCTTGAGTGAGACCTGCTCCCATTGACGCAGGGTCTGGCGCCGTTCCTCAGTCTTGACCGGTGCGTAGCCGTTGAAAGCAAAACGTTGGCCTTGCAGGCCGCTGGCCATCAAGCCCAGGAGTATGGAAGAAGGTCCGACCCAGGGGTGAACTTCTGCTCCCATCTTGTGGGCAATCAAGACGGCACGGGCACCAGGGTCTGCAACGGCAGGGCACCCGGCCTCAGAAACCAGTCCGATGTCAATGCCTTGCTCAAGGGGTTTGAGCCATTCGGAAAGCACCTGGTCGCTGGTGTTGGATGCAAGGGTGTCGATCCTGATTTCCTGGATGGGATGCTGCAATGGCAGCAGTTTGAGAAAGGCACGTGCAGTTTTCGCATTTTCTGCGATGTAGTGTCGAAGCGATCCGGCAACTTGCTGTGCCTTGGCGGGAAGCCAGTGTTCAATCGGTGCGTCGGACATGCCGACCGGGATGAGGTGGAGTGTGCCTTTTTTCATCGTTCTGCCTCGGAAGTAGGCATCCATGACAATGGATCGATGCCGATATTGCAAAGCATGCGTGTAAGTGTAATCAGGGGCAGGCCTATGATGGCTGATGGATCGTGGTTGCTGAGCTCCTCCAGCAGGGCAATGCCCAGGCTTTCTGCTTTCGCGCTGCCTGCGGTATCGTAGGGCTTGTCCTTGCAGAGGTAAGTTTCGATCTGCTGGCGCGAGAGTGTGCGGAATCTGGCGCGGGTGCTGGATATGGCAACTTGTTGGTGATGAGGACTTATCAAGGCGACAGCACTGTGGAAGATGGCCGTTTTCCCGGACAGGATTTCAAGTTGATGGACGGCGTTTTCGTGGTTGCCAGGCTTGCCCAGGGCCATGCCATCAAGGTCCAGTACCTGGTCAGCGCCGATGACCACGGCATCAGGGTGCTGTTTGGCAATGTGCGCTGACTTTTCGAGTGCCAGGCGCTGAGCGAGGGCGTATGGTGTTTCGAAGGCAAAAGCAGACTCGTCGATGCTGGGGCTTATGCATTCAAATGGAATCCCCAATGACTCGAGTTGAGCCTTCCGGTAGGGGGAACTGGATGCCAGTATGAGACGGATGTGTTTGTCCATGGAAGGATAATTAACTAAACCTTGGTGGGCACTGTTGGCAAATCGAAATCCGGGTTAGAATAGCAGGCTTTGTGTTTGTCGTCTTTTAGAGTGTCGGCCTGGGAAACAGTGTCACTGCCATGTGGGGGTCCGGTCGGTATCCATGCTGGAGCGGCGGACAAAGCTTGGGACGACTGCGTAAGGGTGTTACCGATGAATACAGACTGGGAAGCACAACGTAAGTGGCGTCAGGGCTGTGAAGATCAATGGGGTGCGCCTGAATACATAGACCTCTGGGACTTTGTGCACAATGGCCGTGAGTTGCGTGGCGTGATGCCGGTGCGGAAATTTCCCCGGCTCCTTGAGGGCTTGCCAGAGCAGCCGCTCGTTGAGTCAATGCAAGATTTGCGTGCCGATGGCAAGGGTGCAGTCTGGTTTGAGATCCAGGGGTACACCAAAGTAGGGCAGAGGTCAGGTCTGCGGCTCAAGGTGCAGGCACGGATTGATCTGGTGTGCCAGCGTTGCCTTGATATCATGTGCCTGGATGTTCTGGAGCAGGCTGAGTTCGACGTGGTGACCCAGGCGCAAATGGATCAGATGGATCAGGAAGAGCTGGATCCTGATGAGCCAGAGATGCTTGTGGGGTCGCGTCAGTTTGACCTGTTTGAGTTGATAGAAGACCAGCTTATTCTTGCCGTGCCTTATGTGCCGAAGCATGACAATTGTGGAAAGCAGCAAGGAGCTTCGTCGGACAGAAGTGTCAATGACATGGATCCTGAGCAGGTCGACGCCAAACGCAATCCGTTTGAGGTGCTCAAGCGTCTGAAGGGTCAGCAGTAGCGTCTGGCGCAACACTTGCCCTGGCGTTTACGGCGGTTGTAACAATGTTGTGAATTTGCAGTATCCAAATCTGGCTGCGTTGTTTAATTTAAAGTTGTAATGCGCGTACAATACGCGCTTCTGAAGGAGTCATCATGGCTGTTCAACAAAACAAAAAGTCACCATCAAAGCGCGGCATGCACCGTGCACACGATTTTCTGGTCAATCCTCCGACCGCTATTGAGCCAACCACCGGTGAGTTGCATCTGCGTCACCACATCAGTCCCAATGGCTACTACCGTGGTCGTAAGGTTCTGAAAACCAAAGCTGACGAGTAATTCTCCTGCGGCAGATTGCTTCCAAAGAGGGGATCTGCCAGATTCAACTCGTGAATGCGTCCATACGAATTGCAATTGACTGTATGGGGGGCGATTTTGGCCCTTCAGTGACAGTGCCCGCAGCACTCGACTTTGCTAGGCGAAATCCTGGGTGCGGATTGCTGCTTGTCGGGCAGCAGGCTGCAATAGAGGGCTCACTGGCTCAGGTTCAAGACCAGACGTTGCTTGAGCGGATTGAGATCGTGCCGGCATCTGAGGTTGTGCGCATGGATGACCCTGTTGAGGTTGCCTTGCGCCGTAAGAAAGATTCGTCCATGCGTGTCGCGGCCGAGCTCGTCAAGTCGGGTAGGGCCCAGGGTTGCGTTTCTGCAGGTAACACGGGCGCCTGGATGGCCATTACGCGCTATGTCCTCAAGACACTTGAGGGTATTGACCGGCCAGCTATCGCGACGTCTTTGCCCAACCAGAAGGGCGGCGCGACCATCATGCTGGACCTGGGTGCGAATGTGGATTGCACAGCTGACCATTTGCTGCAGTTTGCCATCATGGGGGCTGCCCTTGCTCAGGTCAGTCGGCACGATGCCAAGCCCAGCGTGGGGTTGCTTAACATCGGTGAAGAAATCATCAAGGGCAACGATACAGTCAAGCTTGCTGCGGAATATCTGCGTGCCAGCCATCTGAACTTCTACGGTAATGTTGAAGGCAACGATATCTTCAAGGGTACCGTGGATGTCGTCGTTTGCGATGGATTTGTTGGTAATGTGGTCCTGAAGTCCGTCGAAGGCCTGGCCAAGATGCTTGGTAGCATGATCCACGAGGAGTTTCACCGTTCGTGGCTCACGAAACTCTCGGGACTGATTGCCAAGCCTGTCTTGAACAAGTTCAAGTCGCGGGTAGATAATCGGCGCTACAACGGTGCTGCCTTGCTTGGGTTGCGGGGCGTGGTTTTCAAGAGTCACGGTTCTGCAGACTCATTTGCGTTTGGCTGCGCCCTTGATAGGGCTTATGATGCAATCAGCACAGGACTGCTTGACCGGATAGCCTCGACCGTAGCAGAGTTGACCCGATTGCCTGATGAGGACAGGCCAGCTTCAGTTGATCACAAAACATGACAAATACCGGTATTTTTTCCCGCATTGTCGGGACTGGCAGCTATTTGCCCCCCAGAGTGGTGAGTAACGAAGAGCTGGCCAAGCTGCTGGCTGAGCGTGGTGTTGAAACTTCTGACGAATGGATTGTCAGCCGGACCGGCATCCGCCAGCGTCACCTGGTTGATGAGGGGCAGACAACAAGCATACTGGCAACCCATGCTGCAAAAAATGCGTTGCTTGATGCCAAATTGGCTGCCGATGAGGTCGATCTGATCATCCTGGCCACATCGACACCTGACTACATTTTCCCAAGCACTGCCTGTCTGGTTCAGTCGAATCTGGGTAACCAGGGGGCGGCTGCGTTTGATGTCCAGGCGGTCTGCAGCGGTTTTGTTTATGCATTGACGACAGCAGACAGCTTTATCCGTGCCGGGCGCGCAAAGTGCGCCTTGGTGATCGGTGCCGAGGTGTTTTCCCGTATCCTTGACTGGAACGACCGGGGTACCTGTGTGCTTTTCGGCGATGGCGCAGGTGCGGTTGTTCTGAAGTCTGGTGACACGCCAGGCATCGAAGCCGCGCAATTGCATGCAGATGGCAGTCTTAATGGCATACTGTGCGTACCAGGCCAGATCAGTTCCGGCAATGTGACTGGTGATCCTTTCCTGCGCATGGATGGTCAGGCTGTTTTCAAGCAGGCGGTGGCGTCGCTTGAGAAGTCGGCCAGGGATACACTGGCAGAAGCAGGGCTGAGCATTGAAGATGTGGACTGGATGATTCCTCACCAGGCGAACGTAAGAATCCTGAGTTTCCTTTCCAAGAAACTTGGCTTGCCCATGGACAAGGTGGTTGTCACTCTGGATCAGCATGCCAACACATCTGCGGCCAGTGTGCCGCTTGCGCTGGACACGGCGCGTCGCGACGGTCGGGTCAAGTCCGGTCAGCGGGTAGTCATGCAAGGCGTGGGTGGAGGTTTCACCTGGGGAACGGTCGTGGCCCGCATTGGTTGACCGTTGCCTGTTGAAGAAAAAATCAACAACGACAGGACAGATAGAACGATGAAACTAGCATTTGTATTTCCAGGACAAGGCTCACAGAGCGTTGGCATGATGGACGCATGGAAAGATCATGCCGTCAGTATGGAAGTTCTGGAAAAGGCTGGCAAAGCGCTTGGTGAGGATCTTATTTCATTGATTGCCAATGGTCCGGCCGAGCAACTTAACCTGACCACCAATACACAGCCGGTCATGTTGGCTTCCTCAATCGCCATGTTTGCTGCCTGGCAGGCGGCAGGCGGTCCGCAACCGAGCCTTATGGCTGGCCATAGCCTTGGCGAATATGCTGCTCTGACAGCGGCTGGTTCGATCGAACTGGAAGATGCCGTGCGTGCAGTCCGTGTACGTGCTGATGCCATGCAGGCTGCTGTACCCGTTGGTACTGGTGCCATGGCTGCCATCCTTGGCCTTGAAGACGATGCTGTGATTGCGGCTTGTGAGCAGAGTGCGCAAGGCGAGGTTGTCGAGGCTGTGAACTTCAACGCACCCTCCCAAGTTGTGATCGCCGGGCATAAAGGTGCAGTGGAACGTGCCATCGAGGCTGCTAAGGCGGCTGGCGCAAAGCGTGCAGTACTGCTGCCCGTGTCGGCACCGTTTCACTCCAGCCTGCTCAAGCCCGCTGCAGCGGTATTGCAAGAAACGCTGTCTAAAATCGAGATCAAGTCGCCACAGATCCCAGTCATCCATAACGTTGACGTCCAGGTTCATACGGATCCGGTCGAAATCCGTCAAGCACTTGTGGATCAGGCATGGCATCCTGTGCGCTGGGCCCAGACGATTGAAGCAATGGCGCAACAGGGGATTACCCATGTTGTCGAGTGTGGTCCAGGCAAGGTATTGACAGGTTTGGTCAAGAGGATTAATCCTAATCTGGTTGGTCTGTCCATCAATGATCCTGCCAGTTTGGTATCGGTGATGGAAACTTTGCGTAATGCGTCGTGAGGACATGACAATGGATTTGACAGGCAAGATCGCACTTGTGACTGGAGCAACAAGAGGTATCGGCCGTGCGATTGCTCTTTCCCTGGCACACAATGGTGCCACGGTATTCGGTACTGCAACATCCGAAAACGGCGCTCAGTCCATCACTGAGGCTCTCAGCGAGTTTGGTGGCAAGGGTCTGGTGCTTGATGTCAATGATGTACAGGCCTGCACAGAACTCATGGATGGCCTGACCAAGGAGTTTGGCGGGCCGCACATTCTGGTCAACAATGTGGGTATCACGCGTGATACTCTGGTCATGCGCATGAAGGACGAAGACTGGGATGCCGTGCTGCAGACCAACCTGACAAGTGCTTTCAGGCTTTCGCGTGCTGCGATCAAGCCCATGATGAAGGCACGTTGGGGGCGCATTATCAATATTTCTTCCGTTGTCGGTGCTAGCGGCAACGCTGGACAGGTCAACTATGCTGCCGCCAAGGCAGGACTGGTTGGCATGACCAAGTCATTGGCCCGCGAAGTCGGCAGCCGTGGCATTACAGTGAATTGTGTGGCACCGGGTTTTATCGATACCGATATGACGCGGGCCCTGAGTGAAGAGCAACGCGCGTCCTTGCTGTCGCAGATCCCTGTCGGGAAACTGGGTAGTGCGGACGACATTGCACATGCTGTAACCTTCCTTGCATCCCCGCAGGCAGGTTACATTACGGGTACGACATTGCATGTCAATGGTGGCATGTACATGTCATGAATGTTTTTTTCCTGCTTGGCTATAATTCACAGGATTTTTCCCCACTGGAGATATGAATGGAAAGCATCGAACAGCGCGTCAAGAAAATCGTCGCTGAACAGCTTGGCGTAAACGAGGCCGAGATCAAGAACGAATCTTCATTTCTTGACGACCTCGGTGCGGACTCGCTTGACATGGTTGAGCTGGTAATGGCACTGGAAGACGAGTTCGAGACCGAGATTCCTGATGAAGAGGCAGAGAAGATCACAACGGTTCAACAAGCCGTGGATTACATCGAAGCCAATTCTAAGAAGTAATACTTTCGTTTGAGAATGTGGCGTTTGTCACATTCACCGCAGGCGCCCTGATGCTGAGTTGAACGCCGGACATGGGTGAGATGTCTCACCAACTGTGCGGTGTCTGCCAGCCAGGTTGCCTGAAAATTGATGGCTCAGGAGCAGGTCTTGAAACGACGTGTCGTCATTACTGGTCTTGGTATTGTTTCCCCTGTTGGAAACGATATAAAAACTGCTTGGGACAACCTTGTCAACGGACGTAGCGGAATTGGCCGCATCACGCGGTTTGATCCGTCCGAATTCAACTCGCACATTGCGGGCGAGGTGAAGGACTTCGATCCTACGGCGTTCATGCCTGCCAAGGAAGTCAAGCAGATGGACACTTTCATCCATTACGGAATTGCTGCTGGCCTGCAGGCATGGCAAGATTCCGGGCTGGAAGTGACAGAAGAGAATGCAACCCGCATCGGTGCCATCGTAGGTTCCGGTATCGGTGGTTTGCAGCGAATTGAGGAAACTCAAAAAGAATATCTGGAGCGGGGTGCACGCAGGATTTCCCCGTTCTTTGTGCCTGCCTCACTGATCAATCTGGTGTCAGGACAGCTTTCAATTCGACTTGGCCTGAAGGGCCCGTCATACGCTGTTGTCTCGGCTTGTACCACAGGCTTGCATTCCATTGGTGATGCCGGCCGTCTCATCGAATATGGTGATGCCGATGTCATGCTGGCTGGTGGCGCTGAATCCACGGTATCGCCTCTGGGTATCGGCGGGTTTGCGGCGATGCGTGCGTTGTCAACGCGCAATGACGATCCGACCGCAGCCTCCAGACCATGGGACCGTGACAGAGACGGTTTCGTGTTGGGCGAAGGTGCTGGCGTGCTCGTGCTTGAAGAGTACGAACATGCTGTGCGTCGCGGCGCAAGAATCTACGGCGAGCTGGCTGGCTATGGTATGAGTTCTGACGCGTATCATATTACGGCGCCTGACCAGGACGGTCCACGCCGCGGCATGGAAATGGCGCTCAGGCACGCGGGTGTCAACAAGGATGAAGTGCAGTATGTCAATGCACATGGTACTTCGACTCCGCTGGGTGACAAGAACGAAACCGAGGCGCTGAAGCTTGTCTTTGGTGACAATGCCAAGAAGCTCGTTGTCAACTCGACCAAGTCCATGACGGGGCACTTGTTGGGTGCGGCTGGTGGCGTGGAAGCTGTGTTCACGACTTTGGCTGTCTATCACCAGATTTCGCCTCCAACGATCAACATCTTCAACCAAGATCCTGAATGCGACCTTGATTACTGTGCAAATCAAGCTCGTGAGATGGAAATCAAGGTTGCTTTGTCAAACTCATTCGGCTTTGGTGGAACCAATGGTTCCATGGTTATACGCCGTATCTGAACCGACATTGACCGAAGATAGTCCATGGGTCATTGATGTGGTACCTGGTCGAACAGACTGGGTATCACATCGGTATGCGGTGTTTCTTTGGTCAGGCGTGCTGCTGGTGGCTGTCTGGCTGTCTTTCCAGTTTTTCGGGTTTTCTGCAATGATTGCGGCAGCACTGTCTGTTGTTGCTTGTGCATGCCTTGAAAGGCTGTTTTTTCAGTTTCACCATTGTACTTTCCCAATCCGCATGACCCCTTATGCGGTATGCCGGCGCGACCATGGTCAAATGGCATTGAAGCTGGTAAAAGTCGTATTTCATCCTATGTGCATCATGCTAACAGTTCGCGCCCAAGACAGCGAACAGTCCAGATCGGAGAAAAGAGTACTTTTGTGGCGTCACCATTATCCTGTCGAAAAATATCGCCGTTTAACCCTGATCCTGAAATGGCTTGGCTCAGAGGGACGCCATGAGTGAGAAAGACGCCGATCTTGAATTGGTGAAACGCGTTCAGCAGGGTGACAAGAAAGCTTTTGACCTGCTGGTTGCGAAGTATCAGCGGAAAATCTCAAGGCTGCTTTCACGAATGCTGCGTGAACAATCTGAAGTCGAAGATGTCATGCAGGAAACATTCATCAAGGCATACCGCGCGCTTCCCCAGTTCCGCGGAGAAAGTGCTTTTTATACATGGCTTTATCGTATCGCCATCAACACAGCAAGAAACTGGATGACTGCCCAGGGGCGCAGGCCGAGTTCGCCAAATCCGAATCAGAACGAAGATGGTGAAACTTTTGACGATGTTGATAGCCTAACTGACAACAACACTCCCGAGTCCGTGTATGTCAGCCAGGAAATTGCTGCAACAGTCAACGCCACGATTGAGCAATTGCCTGAGGAATTGCGCACGGCCATAGTGTTGCGAGAGATCGAAGGTCTGAGCTACGAAGAGATAGCGCAGGCCATGGATTGCCCGATAGGAACAGTGCGGTCGAGGATTTTCCGAGCAAGGGAAGCAATCGCCGCAAAGTTGCGCCCGCTGATAGATCAGTATGGTGACAGGCGCTGGTAAACAAGGTGAGTCTATGTCAGACAGGAGTACTGAAGCACAGTCGGATGTTGAGATACACGAAGAAAGCATCCGAATTCTGCGAGAAAGGGTCTGTGCAATGGTTGATGGGGAGCTAGACCCTGATGAAGTGCCTAGCACTATTTCCCAATGTACTATCCGTGATTGGTCAACCTACCACTTGATTGGTGATGTCATGCGCCGCTCCGATGCACTGGGGCCGGTGTCGACCACCTTTGCTGTGCGAATGTCAGCTGCGCTGGAAAGAGAGGCTGCTCACAGCACCGTCCGTTCACAGGCCACGGTCGAGAAAAGGCAGGGTCACGGCGAGACATGGTGGCGGCGCTGGTTATCCTGGCCGACTGCGGCCATGGTTGCCGCGCTGGCATCGGTGGTCTGGATTTCCTATCCATTGCTTGAGACGGAGCCTACACACTCAACGACTGCTTCACTGTCATCGAAGTCTACAGGCCCGGTTGCCACTGCAGTGCTGGTCGAGAAAAAAGCTGCGGAGCCAGACTTGAGCGACTATGCGGATGCACACCAGCAGTATGCCTCTCCCATAGCCATGCAACCCGCCTCATCCGGTACCGGAGGCGGTCGTTGATCATGTCAAGGATCCGAACAGCTCTCGCGGGGCTGCTGGCATGCTGGGCTTGCCTGGCAGTTGCTGTTGAACCCACGGCCGAGGCAGGTGGAATCCTGCAGAAGATCCGGGATGCGGCCAAGACGCTGAATTACGATGGGATTTTTGTTTACCAGCATGGCAGCCAGGTCCAGACATTCAGGATAGTGCACCGCTATGACCAAGGGGAAGAATGGGAACGCGTGGAAGTCCTGGACAATGTCCAGCGAGAGTTCATCAGACACAACAACAAGGTCACCAGCCTGCTTCCTGACAAGCAACTGGTGATTGTGGAGAGCACGCGCAAAGTCCGATTTCCAGCACTTCTTTTTGCTGAAGAAGACATGCTGCTCAAGTACTACGATGTGTTCCAGTCACCCGAGCCAGGCCGGGTTGCCGGGCGCCCTTGCACCAAAGTTGACTTCCTTCCAAAGGATGGATTGAGACCTGCATTCAGGTTGTGTGCTGACAAAACCACCTGGTTGTTGCTGATGGCCCAGGTGGTTGATGACAGGGACAGCATCAATCAGCAGATTGTCTTCACGCAAGTCCAGATTGAGCAAAACATTCCCGAGTCAGAGGTCATGCCATCCTGGGATACCCGGCAATGGCAGGTGATCAAGCGTGAGCCCCGGCCCATTGACTTCAAGGAACTGGGCTGGAAATACACATTGCCGGACGGCTACCGGATTTCCATGCAGGAGCGGCGTACTTTCAAGGATGGGCGTGAAGTTGACCAGATGATGCTGACCGACGGTTTGGCCAGCATGTCAATTTTTATTGAACCTTATCAGCAAAAATTGTCTCAACACCAATCAACCGGTTTACGTCAGATTGGTTCAGTCAACTTGTACGGAAAGCGAGTCGGTGACTATTGGGTTGTGGTGGTGGGCGAAGTGCCTGTTGCAACCATTCAACTTGTTGCTGATTCCTTGAGTAAAGCCACTGATCACTGAGTTGACCGCTGATCGTTCTAAATCAAGATTGTGAAACGGAGTTGAATATGCAAAAAACTTTCCTGCCACAGACTGTGTTGAGTCGATCAACGGCAGCGGCAGTTTGGTTTTCAAGAGTGGCTGCACGCTCTTTGCTGGCGATGACAGTGGTATTTGGTGCATTTGCGCCGGCAGTTCATGCAGCTCCCGCATCAGCGTCGCTGCCGAATTTTGTGGATATTGTCGAAAAAGTTGAAAAAGGTGTGGTTAATATCAGGACAACGTCCACGATCACGGCCAACCAGGGATTTCCAGGCGGGCGCGATCCGTTTGAAATGTTCCGTAAGTTCTTTGGTCCGGACTTCCAGGTGCCGGGGATGCCAAACACCCCGGAAAGGGGCAAGACGCCCAGTGAGCCAGAGGAAAGGACAGTGCCGCGCGGTGTGGGCTCAGGCTTTTTCATTTCCAATGACGGCTCGATCCTGACCAATAATCATGTGATTGCAGGTGCGAGCGAAATCTTTGTAACCACGATTGATGGGCGTGAATACAAGGCCAAGGTGGTTGGTGCTGACGAGCGCACCGATGTGGCGCTGATCAAGATTGATGAAAGCAATACGCCAGCACTTCAGATCGGTTCAGCAAAAAATCTGCGCAAGGGTGAGTGGGTGCTTGCCATCGGTTCTCCGTTTGGCCTGGATTCAACCGTTACGGCAGGGATCATCAGTGCCATTGGACGTGAGACGGGAGACTATCTGCCATTTATTCAGACTGATGTGGCGGTCAACCCAGGAAACTCAGGTGGCCCCTTGCTTGACCTTGAGGGCAAGGTGATCGGGATCAACTCCCAGATTGTTTCCAGAAGCGGTGGCTTCATGGGAATCTCCCTGGCAATTCCAATCGACGAAGCCATGGAGGTGGTGGATCAGTTACGCAAGGAAGGCAAGGTCACCCGTGGTCGCATCGGCGTTCAGATCAGCGAGGTGAGCAAGGACATCGCTTTGGCCAGCGGACTTGATAAGGACGAAGGCGCCATGGTCAGCCGTGTGATGCCAGACAGCCCCGCACAAAAGGCCGGTGTCATGCCTGGAGACATCATCCTTTCGTTCAATGGGCGCAAGATCGAGCGTTGGTCCGATCTGCCGCGTATTGTCGGCCAGACCAGGCCAGGTACAGAGGCCACCGTGGTCGTCTGGCGCAAAGGCAAGAAGGTCGACCTGAAGATCAAGGTTGACGAGTTACCGTCCACCCAGGTTGCATCTGCCGAACCAGAAGCAACGCCTGCGTCTGGCCAGTCGGTGATGGGGATTACCGTCGTTGACCTGTCAGAGAAGGATCGCAGTGCGTTGGGAGTCGAAGGTGGAGTCCGTGTGACGGAGGTCTCGGGTTCAGGGGCTTCTGCAGGTCTGCTTCCAGGTGACATCATCCTGACTGTGGGTAACACGGATGTCAAAGGTGCCAAGCAGTTCGTCAAGCTCGTGAACGAGGCCGGCAAGGACAAGCCCATCGGTTTGCTGGTTCAGCGCGACGGGCAAACTCAGTGGTTTTTGCTCAGACCCAAGAAGAGCTGATGTACGATCGGGCTAAAATGCCTAATTGACGCAACGAGGGGGCGTTCATCGCCCCTTTCGTTTTTAGAAGTATTCCGCATGACATATGTTTGCGGAATGCAAGAGAACAGTCCTGTCTTTGGATATATGCAGCGTATACGCAACTTTTCAATTATTGCCCATATTGATCATGGCAAATCGACACTGGCGGATCGTCTGATTCAGCGATGTGGCGGTCTGCAGGACAGGGAAATGTCATCCCAGGTGCTTGACTCGATGGATATCGAGCGCGAAAGGGGCATTACCATCAAGGCTCAGACAGCTGCCCTGATGTATGAAGCCAAGGATGGCAATGTCTATAACCTCAACTTGATCGACACCCCGGGACACGTTGACTTCTCCTATGAGGTCAGCCGCTCGTTGTCAGCTTGCGAAGGTGCCTTGCTGGTGGTCGATGCTTCCCAGGGGGTTGAAGCGCAGACGGTGGCCAATTGCTATACAGCGATTGACCTTGGCGTGGAAGTCCTGCCAGTGCTGAACAAAATGGACCTGCCTCAGGCAGACCCTGACAATGCACGCAAGGAAATCGAGGACGTCATCGGCATCGATGCATCGGATGCCATTGCAGCCAGTGCCAAGACAGGTATGGGCATTGATGACATCCTTGAGGCGATAGTTGCCAAGATTCCGCCTCCAAAAGGTGATCCCAATGCGCCTTTGCAGGCGCTGATCATCGACTCCTGGTTTGACAACTACGTTGGTGTGGTGATGCTGGTGCGGATTGTCAACGGCACACTCAAGCTCAAGGACAAGCTGTTGTTTATGTCTACTGGCGCCACCCATCTGGCAGAGCAACTGGGCGTTTTTACGCCCAAGTCGGTGTCGCGTGAAAGCCTATCGGCGGGTCAGGTCGGATTCCTGATCGCGGGTGTGAAGGAGCTCAAGGATGCCAAGGTTGGCGACACCATCACGCTCGCATCAGCCCCTGCAGCAGAACCTCTGCCGGGCTTCAAGGAGGTCAAGCCACAGGTGTTTGCAGGCATCTACCCAGTGGAAAGCAGCGAGTATGACCAGTTGCGCGATTCGCTGGAAAAACTCAGGCTCAATGATTCGGCACTGATGTTCGAGCCGGAGGTTTCGCAAGCGCTTGGCTTTGGTTTCCGGTGCGGCTTCCTGGGGCTGCTGCACATGGAAATCGTTCAGGAACGCCTGGAGCGTGAGTTCGACATGGACATCATCACCACGGCACCGTCCGTGGTTTATGAGGTCGCATTGCACGATGGCTCCGTAATCAGCATCGAAAGCCCGTCACGTCTGCCAGAGATGGGGAAAGTGCGTGAAATTCGCGAGCCCATTGTTCAGGTGACGCTTTTCATGCCGCAAGAATATGTCGGCCCGGTGATGACCTTGTGTAACCAGAAGAGAGGTATTCAACTGGACATGAGCTATCACGGCCGTCAGGTACACCTGCAGTACGAGATACCGCTGGCGGAGATCGTGCTCGACTTCTTTGACAAGCTCAAGTCAGTCTCCAGGGGCTATGCGTCCATGGACTATGAGTTCAAAGAATATCGTGCTGCTGATGTGGTCAAAGTGGACGTCCTGATCAATGGCGATAAAGTAGATGCACTCTCGACCATCTGCCACAGGTCTAATGCGCGTTATCGTGGGCGTGAGATGGTGTCCAAGATGCGAGAGCTGATTCCTCGCCAGATGTACGATGTGGCAATCCAGGCTGCCATTGGTGCAGAAATCATTGCCCGTGAGAACGTCAAGGCGCTGCGCAAGAACGTGTTGGCCAAATGCTATGGCGGTGACATCACCCGCAAGAAGAAACTGCTGGAAAAACAAAAGGCTGGCAAGAAGCGCATGAAGCAGGTAGGGAGCGTGGAAATCCCTCAGGAGGCATTTCTCGCGATTTTGCAAGTGGATGATAAATAGAAAGAAGGCGCGGCACGATGAGCTGGAATTTTTCCCTGATCCTATTTCTGGCATTGATCCTGACCGGTGCGGTTTGGTTCGCCGACCGGTTTTTCTTGCGCAAGAAGCGCTCACCAGAAGACAAGAACCCCTGGTGGGTGGAGTATGGGGCCAGTTTTTTTCCAGTCATCCTGTTTGTCTTCGTGCTGCGGTCCTTCGTTGTTGAGCCATTCCGCATCCCTTCGGGTTCCATGTTGCCGACGTTGCAGGCGGGTGACTTGATACTGGTGAACAAGTTCTCCTACGGGTTACGCCTGCCCATCATACATACCAAAGTGACAGAAGGTTCGGATCCGAAGCGGGGCGATGTCATTGTGTTCCGTTACCCGGTGGATCCGAGCGTAGACTACATCAAGCGTATCGTTGGTCTGCCTGGAGATGAAGTGGCTTACCTGAACAAGCGCCTTTTCATCAACGGCAAGGAAGTGCCGATGAAGCGCGATGGCGAATACTTCGAACCAGATCGCCTTGCCTATGAGTCCCAGTTTCTGGAGCAGTTGGGAGATGTCGAGCACAAGATTCTGCTGGATCTCCAGGGTCGACAGGATCTGCGCCCGGTCTGGAACTACCCGTACCGCAACAATTGTCAATACAGAATGGATGGCATGGTCTGCAAGGTGCCGGACAACATGTATTTTGCAATGGGTGACAACCGTGACAACAGCCTCGATAGCCGGTTCTGGGGCTTTGTCCCAGCTGAAAACATCGTTGGCAAGGCATTTTTCATCTGGATGAACTTTTCGCAGCCCAGTCGTATCGGCAGCTTTGAATGAGCCGAGCCGGGCTGCTGTCCTTTTCATTAGGATCTGAATATGTTGTCCTTGTCTGCCCTGGAATCCGCTATTGGCTATGCCTTCAAGGATAAAAGTTTGCTGGAGCAGGCGCTGACGCACCGAAGCTACAGTGCCCACCATAACGAGAGACTGGAATTCCTTGGTGATTCTGTCCTGGGTTGCGTGGTCACCTCCATGCTGTACCATAAGTTCATCAAGCACGATGAAGGCGATCTGTCCCGTGTGAGGGCAAGCCTGGTCAAGCAGTCTGCCTTGGCTGAAATTGCGTTGCGGCTTAATCTGCCAGAGTTTATTCGGTTGGGTGAAGGTGAACTGAAAAGTGGCGGGTTTCGCAGGCCGTCCATCCTGGCCGATGCGCTTGAGGCCATTCTGGGTGCCATCTATCTCGATGGCGGCTTTGAGGCTGCGCAGAAAGTCATCGATGGGCTCTATGCCAATGCCATGGATCACATTGATGCAAAGTCGGCGGGTAAGGATCCCAAGACACTGCTGCAGGAGTTCTTGCAGGCATACAAGCTGGCACTGCCAGAGTATGAGGTCCTGTCCACGGCTGGAGCACCGCATGACCAGGCGTTTGAGGTGGCTTGTACCGTTGCGCAGTTGGGTAAACGCGTTGTTGCATCTGGAAACAGCCGTCGTATTGCAGAGCAGGCAGCTGCTCAAAAGATCCTGGAGGATCTGTACCGGGAACAGCCTTTTCTGGGATCCAGGCTTTCGGGCAAAAAATCGGCTAAGTCCGCTGGCAAGGCCATCAAGGCGCTGGCGGCGTCACAGGAGCAATCGCCAAAATGACAGATACATCCTCAGTTCAACGTTGTGGCTTTGTGGCGATCGTCGGCCGGCCTAATGTCGGCAAGTCCACACTGACCAACGCCTTGATTGGCGCCAAGGTCTCCATCGTGTCACGCAAGGCACAGACCACCAGGCACAGGATCCATGGTGTGTTGACGCGCGGCCAGGAGCAGTTCGTGTTCGTAGACACCCCGGGTTTTCAGACCAAGTACGGTGGTGCAATGAACCGGATGATGAACAGGGTGGTCACACAGGCGCTGTCAGATGTCGATGTCGTGCTGTTTGTAGTCGAGGCTGGCAAATGGACAACTGCCGATCAGAAGTTGCTGGAGTTGCTGGCCAATTGCAAGCAGGCCATTCTGGTGCTGAGCAAGATCGATATGGTTAAAAGGCGTGATGACCTATTGCCGTTCGTGGCAGAAGTTGCCAGCAAATTTCCGTTTGCGGCTGTGGTTCCGGTCAGCTCTGTCAAGAAAGAAAAGCTCAATGACCTGCTTGATGAGATTGGTAAGCACCTGCCTGAGGGAGAGGCCATGTTTGATGAGGATACGCTCACGGACCGGCCTGTCAGGTTTCTGGCGGCGGAGTTGATCCGGGAAAAGATTTTTCGCTTGGTGGGTGACGAACTGCCCTATGGCTGTACGGTTGTGGTTGAGAAATGGGAAGAGACACCTGGCCGGGCAGTGATCTCGGCTTGCGTTGTTGTGGAGCGTGAGTCGCACCGCCCGATCCTGTTGGGTGCCGGGGGCATGCACATGAAGCGCATTGCCACAGAAGCGCGACAGGAAATCTCCAGTATGCTAGGCAAGCCCGTGCACCTGGAGGTCTACATCAAGGTTCGCAAGGGATGGGCAGATCGTGAAGCCAGCTTGCGCGATCTAGGCTATGAGTAATGACCGGGCATCCCAGCGTGTAAATGACGCCAGTTGTTATGTCTTGCAGACAACGCCGTGGCGTGAAACATCCGTTATTGCCAAAGTTTTTTCTCGTGACTACGGACTTTTGCCAGTGGTTGCAAAAGGTGCCAAGCGGCCATTTTCGACATTGCGCATAGTCCTGCAGGTTTTTCAGCCGCTGCTGTTGTCCTGGACTGGCAAGGCTGAGGTCAAGATTCTGACGCATGCCGAAACGAAAGGATTTCATCTGCTTCCTGCCAGGTCTTTGATGGCGTGTTGGTACATGAACGAACTCATTCTCAGGTTCCTGCCCAAGGAAGATCCTCATCCTGAGTTGTTTGATGCCTATGCGCTGGCACTGGACAGCCTTGCATCTGGCAAATCTCAGAACACCACACTTCGGCGTTTTGAATGGGAATTGCTCAAGCAGACCGGATATGGAATTGATGCGCCGACCCCGGACTTTGATGATCCTGTGCAGATTGAGATGGTCCGTAAACTGATTCGCCAAAGGCTGGACCAGCAGTTGGAGAACGTGGATCTCTCAAGCAGGAAAGTGATGCTGAGTTTACGTCAGGCAAGTCAGGAAACATGAAAATGGACGCACCCGTTGTGTCCGGGTGTGTCCAGTGTTTCACGCTGGATCAGGAGTGAGTCCTATATCCGCAAGGCAATCAGGTTGGGGCCTGGCGTGGCATTGGCCTTGCGCAAAGCCTGGTCAAATCCGGCCAGGGTATCGACGCTGACTGCAGGTACACCCTGTGCCTTGGCCAGTCCGACCCAGTCCAGATCAGGGCGATCCAGGTCCAGCATCCTCCTTGCGTTTTCTCCCGGTGCAGGACCACCCATGTTGGCAAGCTCACCGCGCAGGATACGGTATGAACGGTTGTCAAAGATGACCACCGTGACATTGAGTTGTTCACGCGCCATGGTCCACAGGGACTGGACGGTGTACATGGCAGCGCCGTCACCGACAAGTGCAAGTACACGTCTGTCAGGAGCCGCAACAGCGGCACCGACAGCGGCTGGCAGTCCGAATCCGATTGCACCGCCCGTGATGTCGATGCAATCATGTTCAGGAGCGTAAGGGAATGAGTCAGGCAACTGCCGGCCTGACGTGATGGCCTCATCGACGATGATTGAGTTCTCAGACAGCGCACCGGCGATCACCATGCCGATGTTGGTGGCATCTGGCTTGCCATCCGTGAATGTGGCAGCCGGAAGGTTGTCTGAGAGTTGTGCGGGCTTTTCCTTTCGAGCACCGATGGCATCGCACAGACCGTCCAGGGTTGCATGAATGTCGTGTCCGATTGTGGCCAGGGTAATGACCTCACAATCTGGCGGTGCAGCCAGCCTTGGCTTGTCGGGGTAGGCAAAGAATGCCACTGGGGTGGTTGCACCGATCAGCACCAGGTGCTTGGTCCCGGCCAGGGTCTTGACCGCACCATCGATTGGAAATGGCAAAGGTCGGATGTTGACCCTGCCACGACCACGCTGCGAACGTCTGCTTCTTGGCTCAGCAAATACCCTGCAACCTGACTTGGCAACGATCTGACCAGCCAGCCAAGTGTTATCTGCAAGCATGGCGTTATCACCCAGCAGCAAGGTGGTGGTCTTGGCTGTTTCTGGATCTGAAAGGAGTTTGGCCACTTTTTCCAGGGTCTGTTTCAGTGGCGGTGCAGCTTTTTGGGCGGGCTCGAAGCTGTATTGCCCTGGATCGGCCTGTTCCCATGCGCAGTTTGCAGGCAGGATGAGTGAGGCGATGCGTCCCGGTTGGCTGCGAGCCTGAGAAATGGCCAGTGCCGTATCAGCGGCTGCATCTGTGGCTGTCACCGTTGTCTTGACCCAGTCTGACATCGGACGGGCAACGCCTTCGATGTCAGAGTGCAAGGGCGCGTTGTTGTGCAAATGGTCCAGGCCATGCTGGCCAATGATATTGACGATGCCAGAATGGGCGCGCTTTGCGTTATGCAGGTTGGCAAGGCCATTGCCGAGTCCAGGGCCCAGATGCAGCAGGGTTGCTGCCGGCTTGCCGGCTATCCTGTAATAGCCGTCAGCAGCACCGGTGACGACCCCCTCAAAAAGACCCAGAACACAGCGCATTTCCGTGGCCTGGTCAAGCGCAGCCACGAAATGCATCTCAGATGTGCCCGGATTCGCAAAGCATACGTCCACACCACCGGCCAGTAAAGTTCTGACCATCGCTTGTGACCCATTCATCGGCTTGGTTCTCCTTCCTTTGACAAGGTTTGTGCCATTGTTTCTCTGGCAATGATGAGTTTTTGTACCTCAGTTGCGCCTTCGTAGATTCTCAATGCCCTTATTTCACGATACAACATCTCGGCAGGATGTCCGATCCGCACGCCAAGGCCGCCATGCAACTGCACGTTGCGGTCAATGACACGCTGCGCTGCTTCAGTGGCGAACATTTTGGCGATCGCCGCCGAGCGTGTGGTCCTTTGCTTGAGAGCATCTCTCTCCCAAGCTGCACGATAGACCAGCAACGCACTGGCATCAATATCAGTGCACATCTCGCCAATCGCTGCCTGGGTCAGTTGCATGTCTGCAAGCGTTTGGTGGAACATGGGGCGGTTGCGTGCATGTTCCATGCCCATCATGAGCGCAGCCTGTGCAAAACCCACGGCTGCAGCACCTACGGACGCACGAAACACATCCAGTGTCTGCAAGGCCACCTTGAATCCCTTGCCTGGGCTACCAATCATGTTTGCGGCAGGAATCCTGCAGTCCTTGAAAGTCAGGGTTCCGATGGGGTGGGGTGCGCAGACATCAAACCTTTCGCTGACCTCTAGGCCCGCAGTGTCGGCATCCACGACAAACGCGGAGATGACCTCCTGCCCATCGCTTTCCTTGCTGCGTGCAAAAAGCGTATAGAAGTCTGCAATGCCAGCGTTGGAAATCCAGGTTTTTGTGCCATTGATCACATAGGTATCGCCTTGCCTGACCGCCTGCGTTGTCATGGCGGCAGCATCCGATCCTGCCATGGGTTCTGACAAGGCAAATGCGCTGATTGCCTCGCCACGTGCAATCCGGGGCAAATAGCGCTGCTTTTGCTCGGCTGTGCCGAACAGAGAGATTGGACCGCTGCCCAATCCTTGCATGGCAAACGCAAAATCAGCCAGGCCGTCGTGCAACCCCAGGATCTGGCGGATCAGGCACAGTGCCCTGGAGTCAAGCTCTTGCAGTTTGCCACCATACGCAGCTGGCACACAGTACCTGAGCCAGCCAGCCTGGCCCAGATCCTTTACGTAAGCGCGGCAAATCGAGTCCACGTTTCCGTTGTGACAGCGGTCTGGATAACGTTGCCGAGCCCATGCTGACAATTCTTTGGCCAACAGGCGGTGCTCATCATCGAACAAGGGTAGTTTCAGGATAGAGTCAAGGATGGTCATGGTCATTGCGAGCCTCTCAACAGGTCGTGTTCCATTTGCACAAGTCGCGAAGGAATCTCCATCCTGGCGACATAGACTACGCGCTGTCCTATGCACGCATAGCGGTACAACTGCACGACAGGTGAAGACAATGGGATCTGCAAGGCCAGGGCGGATTCTGAGCCGGCTTCGATGATGCTCAGGAACTGCTTGGCCTTGGTGATTTCATGGCGGTGCAATTCATCCAGCACGGGTGCTACCGTGCTGTTGCGATACTTCTTCGGGTTCAGGAGGTAAATCTCACGCGCCAGGTAGACTTCGGTAAAAAAGTAAGGCCTGTCATGGTCGGTATGGATACGTTTCCAGTATTGGTAACGACCGCTGCAGTTGCTCTCATCATCGGGTCGTAGGTGGTTGGGTAGCGCGATATTGTCGGTTGATTCTTTGATGGTTGTGGTGCCGAGTGATCGGCTCAATGTGACGACATCGTTCCATGTGGTTGGCAATGCAATCCGGGTCACGGAAGGCTTGCGTCTGACGAAGGTACCACTGCCGCGTGATCTTTCAATCAATCCTTCTGATTCAAGAATGGCAAACGCCTGGCGCAGGGTTGTGCGAGAGACCTGGAGGGTATCGGCCAGCTCTTCAAGCGGTGGAATCTTGGAAAACTCAGGCCATACGCCGCTTTCGATGTAGCGGCGCATGATGACAGCCACTTGCAGATACAGGGGCTGGGGACTTCTACCGTAAATGTTTTCCGGGTCCATGTCTGGATCAGGCCTGCATCTGGTCCAGGATGGCCTGTGCCATGTCCCTGAGCCGGTTTTTCTGGATCTTGGTTGAGTTGGCGCTTTGCACCGTAGGAAACTCGTCCAGAACCTCAAAATGCACCGGAACCTTAAAGCCTGAGAGCACGCGCTTGCATTGCACTGTCCAGAGTTCAGGGTTGGCATGGGCACCAGCATCAAGCTTGACGAATGCCACCGGAACCAGCTTGCCTTTGAGCATGGCACCCACAATCTGAGCCTGTGCAATACCGGGCAGGGTTTCAATAACTTGCTCGATTTCCGCCGGGTTGACAAGAAAACCTGAGAGCCGGAGTGAGTCGCCCATCCTGGCCTGAAAGACAAATTGTCGGTCGCTGACGCACCATCCAAGATCCGAAGTTTTGAAGTAACCATCCTCGGTCATGGCTTTCTGGGTGGCTTCAGGCTGGTCAAGATAGCCCAGCATGACCGAGGGTGATTTGATTTCGAGTTCACCGGACTGGCCAAGGGGCAGGATCTTACCGGACTCAGGATCCCGAACCCTGACCCGGGCTTCGGGGTGCACCAGCACGCCACCAGGCTCACGCTGATATGCGGCATCCCCTTGCTGGGACTGGCTGGTCGGCTGAGCCGCAGTCAGAGCCTGCAGTTCGCTTGAGCCATAAAGACCGGTGAGATTCAACCCCATCCTGGCAGCCATCTCAAAAAGCTCTGCCAGAGCCGGTGCGAACGCTGCAAATCCGAACAACCGGCAGTAGCGGAAGTCTTCCGGGTTGGAAGAGAGTTCCATGATCTCCTGGATGACTGAATTATTGGCATACGTGTGCGTAATGCGTTCACGCCGTATCAGTTCAAGCAGGCTCTTGCTCGAGGACACGGGTTCGCAGACAACGGGTCTGCCCGTAAAGAGCGCTCCAGACATTGTAGAAAAACCAAACGTCCCACAAAACGGAGTGCTGGCCAGGACCCGTGTCGACTGGTCATAGCCAAATGCCTTGGCCACAGCATCGGCATGGCACAGCAACTTGCTTTGCGAGTGCAGGACAAACTTGGGCAGGGAAGTGGTTCCTGACGTGGTGAAGGTGATTGCGCCGTGGTCAGGCGCTGGTTCAGCAGCTTGGGTGTCGCTTGTGCTGAGCTTCTGGATGTCTTCCAGAGTCAGCCGGCCTTTGAGACTGTGTAGCACTTCAGGCTTGACGTCAGCCAGTATGCCCTCAAAGTCAATGCCTTTAAAGCCTGGCCAGTAAATCAGCCACTGCGCCTTGCCCCTCTGGATCATGTCCTGGACTTCAACACTCTTGAACCGGGTGTTTACCGAGATGACAGTGACTCCGAGTCGTGCACAGGCGAGAAAGCTCGCAAGCCATTCGATGCAGTTCGGAAGCCATAGGGCCAACCGGTCGCCTGCAGCAATGCCCATGGACTTGAAATGCCCTGACAGGTTATGTACGCGCCTGGACAGCGTGCCGTAGTCAATGGATCGCTCCGGTTCAATGATAGCTGGTGAGTCAGGGCAAGAGTCAGCCAGCCAGTCAAGGCGTTGGGCGAGGATCTGATGGACTGGGATGTTCATCTTCAAACTGTTGCAATCGGTGTGACAGGCGAGCCAACAGCACCCGGCATGCGCAAAGGGGGTGCAGTCAGCAGGAAGTGATGCCGTTTGTTCTCATGCAGCCATTGGGCGAGATCCTTGAGATACCACAGTTCGGCCAATGGCACACCCAGCTTGAACAGGCAGTGGTGATGTAGCGGCAGGATGGAGTGGCCAGGACCGGACGTGTCTGCTGGATATTTCTCGACTGCGTAATTGTCTGCACAAATGCAGGCAATGCCAGATTCCGTGATCCAGTCAAGGAGATCTTTGTCTGAACCATCAAGGACTGCGCCAGTTTCTTCAAGCACATGAGGGTCTGGCTTTCCATCCATTTCCACGATCTTTTCTGCAAAGCCTGTGCGCAGCACCAGCATGTCACCCGTCTCGACTTTGATGCCGTCGGCATCGATGATGTCTTTGAGCATCGTGGCACTGACGACGGTTCTGCCGGTGCCCAGGTGCCTTGCCAGGTCGATGAGCACGCCGCGGCCCTGCATCCCTTTTCTGGCGTAGCTTTCAACGGAAAGTCGGCGTGCATATGAGCTCCCTCCATCGTGGGAGCTGCAATCGCCGCAAGATCCACCGTCTTCGCCACCAAGGATGTCGACGCCACCCTCAAAACCGTTGTAGAAGACTTTTCTGAGCCTGCCGTCACCTTGAGTATCGAACATGGCACCGACGTGGCTCAGGCCATCCCACTGGGTCGAGTACTGCATGCAAAGCGTAACCTGATCATCACACAAGACATCAATGGCGTCTTGCTGCACTTTACCCATCTGCATGTTCATGTAGGGTGTGCCATCTTTGAATGTCGGTGAAAGGACGGGAGGATGACGGCGTGGGTTCAGGACATTGCCACCGGGGAGGTTCAGTGGCAGGGACAGGCAGAAGGTGATGCCTGCTTTGACTTCCCGCACGGCTTGAAGGATTTTTTGGGGAGTCAGCAGGTTGAGTCTGCCGAGTTCGTCATCAGGTCCGAAGTCACCCCAGGTGGAACCTTCGGGACGTCTTGTCCAGCGTGGCATTTGTCTGTCTCCGTTTTGTTGTTAAGTGTTATTTAAGTAAATAATACTATAGTTACTACTTTATGACTTTTGTGTTTACTGGGCTCGCCTAAGGATAAGATCAGACAATAATCATTCATCAAACAGGGAAACAGGGGACAACAAATGGGTAAACCTTTGGTACTGGTAACGGGTGGTAGCCGCGGGATCGGTCGTGCAATCATTGAAAGGCTGGTCAAGGACGGATATGAAGTTTTGAATTTCAGTCGTACACCACCGGCAAACATGTTGCCGGGTGAAACATTCGATTCGGTCGATCTCATGAACCCGCAGGCCACGCAGCAGGCGATCGACCATTGGTTGACCAAGCGAGAGATACTTCACCTGGTCAACAATGCTGGCATGATCCATGTGGCGAACCTGGAAGATGTCACGCTTGAGCAGGTTCAGGAGATGGTCAATCTCAATTTGAAGGCACCGATGCTGCTGACCAAGGCTCTCATCCCCGGATTCAAGAGGGCAGGCTACGGGAGAGTGGTGAATATCGGCAGCAGGGCAGGCCTGGGTAAAGTCGGACGTACAGTCTACAGCGCCACCAAGGCTGGGTTGGTCGGGATGACACGCACATGGTCGCTAGAATTGGCTGCTTATGGCGTGACAGTCAACCTGATTGCTCCCGGAGCCATTGGCACAGAACTGTTCAATGCTTCCAATCCGGATGATTCGCCTCAGACAATCGCACTGAAGGCTTCGATTCCCTTGGGCAGGATTGGTAAGCCCGAGGAGATAGCACACATTGCAGCCATGCTGATGGATCCGCTGGCAGGCTATACGACCGGGCAGGTCATTTATGTGTGCGGCGGCCTGTCCGTTGGGCAGGTTGGATAGCCTTGTTGCACTTTGACATCCTCCCCGCCATGAACGGCGGGGATTCCCACTTCACTGAAACCAGCCGATGCGCACTTACATGCACACAGGACTTACAGCTTCTCCATGGGCTGACACCGCCAGTCCAGCGGCC